>Ga0207686_10000016_pt1 | contig 198779 bp, 183 predicted proteins | sample KBSM24metaG_FD_184396 | JGI IMG/M metagenome (GOLD analysis project Ga0207686, IMG submission 184396) | Miscanthus rhizosphere microbial communities from Kellogg Biological Station, Michigan, USA - KBS M2-4 metaG (SPAdes) (version 2) | ecosystem: Host-associated > Plants > Roots > Rhizosphere... | reverse complement strand
GGATTTCGGCCTTGTCGTCGCCGTGGATCGGGCCGCTGACGAAGGCGCCGCCGATCAGCAGGGCGACGGCGGCGAGCGTCGCGAGACCGGCCGGGACCGACCAGCGACTCTCCCACTCGAGGGTCTGGGACTTGCTAGGCAACCGCTTCGGTCCCTCGGGTGGTCTCGCTGGGCCGCACGAGCCGTACGCTACCGGGCATGAGCAACTCACAGCCCACCCCCGTCGTCCCCCTGGAGGCCGGCGCCGGCCCTGAGAACCCGCCCTGCCCCGCGTGTGGCGAGCCCCTCTTCGGCTGGCTCTCTCCCCAGCCGGGCCTGCGCGGCCCGGTCAGCCGATGCGAGAGCTGTGGGCTGGGAGTGGTCGGGGCTCCGGGCGAGCCGGAGGAGGCGCTGCGCGAGCTGGGCCGGCTAGGGGCCGAGGGCAGGCCGCGGATCGCCAACCGCGCCAGCTACGCCGCCGCGCTCGGCAGCGCCGGCTGGGCGGGCCTGGAGCCTGCTGCCGGCTACTTCTTCACGGTCGAGTCCGTGCGGCGACTGGTCGCCCGCCGCGATCAGGTGGTGAAGTCGAGCCGCTGGGCCCCCGCTGCCGGGCTCGGGGCGACCTGGCAGACGCTGCTCAACAGCGTCACCTTCGGCCACAACGTCGCCCTGGCCGCGCTCGGCCGCGGCGAAGCCGTCCCGGCAAGACACCGCTGGCAGCGGCGGATCGATGCCCTGGCCAGCGTCGTGCTGGCGATCCCGGCCCTGCTGATCGCGCTCCCGGTCGAGCTCGCCGGCGGCATCTTCCGCCGCGGCGCCGTAGTTACCTTGCGCTTCGAGCTGCTCTGAGGCCTAAGACAAACCTTCGCGAGCCTCTCTCACCAGAGTGACCGACTCCGGGAAGAGGACGCGGATCGCGTCGCGGACCTGCATCGCCTGCTCGTCGGCGGTGCCGGTGAGGTCGAGCTGGTTGATCGAGGCGACGGTCATCTCGACCGCGAGCTTGATCGCGTTGTCGGCCCAGGCGACGCGCTGGGAGGACTGCATCTGCTCCGAGAGCTCCTCCATCCGGGCACGGAACTCGTCGGGGTCGCCGAAGAGGTTGAAGGGGCTGCCCTCCATGTCCCCAATGTAAGCAGACCCGCGACACCGTCGGAGCGGAGTTGTTGCTTTTCGCGCGCCACCCGTGCGCCGTCCCGGCCTAGCGTCACGACCATGCGCCACGGGGAAGATCGCGAGCGGGGATCGGCGAGCGTCGAGCAGGCCGGCCTGGCGGCGCTGGTCGCGTTGCTGCTGATCGCGGCGATCGCCGCCGTCGCTGCCGGCGGCGAGGTCGGTGCGGGGCGCCGGCTCGCCGGCACGATCGGCAAGCGGCTCGCCTGCGGCCCGCGACTACCCGATGCCTGCCACCACCACCCGCTGGTCCCGGCCTACGGCTGGCCGCTGGCACGAGCGGCGCGGGCGCTGGCGCCGGCACCAGTGGCTCGCCCCGGCCCCTCCGGGCTACCGCTGGTCCCGGTCGACTTCCGCCGCTGCCGTCGCGAGAGCTGCGCGGTCGCCGCCGGTCCCCACCTCACCGCCGCTCGCCGCCGCACCACCGCCTTCACCGAGGTGGTCGACCGCCGCCCATCGCTCGGGTGGGTCGAACTCGTCTACTGGGAGTACCGCCCCACCCTCGGCTGGGAACGCCTGGTCCGCCGCGCCGACCAGGCCCAGATCGACGCTGCCGACGGCGTGGAGCTCCTGCTCGGCGACGACCCCACCCTGGTCCCGCTCGAGACCCTGCCCGGCCGCAACCACTACGAGTTTCCGGTCGGCGAACGTCCGCCCTGGCAGTGGCGGATCACCGGGCGCTACCCCGGCTGGTCAAGCTGACAGGCGAGGCTCGGACGTCGTCAGGCAAGGACGCAAGGAGCCTGAATAGCAGCGCTATTCAGGCGACTGAGGACGCAGCATGGCGGCGTCCGAGGCCGCCTCGTCCTGGGCCTGCTTCATCAGGCCGCGCCAGTCCGTAGTGCGAAAGACGAGCAGGATCGCGGCGAAGCCGAGCACGACCGACCAGGCCGCCATCGCGATCTGGGTGCCGACCGAGAAGGAGAGGACGGCGGTGCGCGAGGGGCCGGTCAGAGTGGCGACCAGGAGCGCCTGCTGGGCGCCGGCACCGCCCGGGGTGAAGGGGACGATGTTGGCGATCGCCTGCACGCTCATCACCAGCATCACGTTGCCGATCGAGCCACCGATCCCGAAGGCGTCGAGGAAGAACCAGAAGGCGGCGAAGCGGAAGATCCAGCCGAGGCCCTGCCAGGCGGCGACCTCACGCAGGTAGCGGCGCGGCTCGGCGAGGATGATCACGCCCTGGCGCACCCGAGCCCAGAAGCGCCGCACGTGGTGGGCTAGGTAGTAGACGCCGATCGCCGTCGCCAGCAACAGGCCGAGGACGGTGAACAGCAGCGCTTTCGGATGGTCCGCCCAGAAGGAGATCTCGAAGGCGGGCAGGTCGGGGATCTGCGGCAACGGCGGCAGCAGCCCCTGGCTGATCGCGTAGACGAGGACGAGGATGCCGACGCTGGTGTCGAAGACGGTCTGGACCAGGAAGGACGAGGTGACCGCCGGGTAGGAGGAGTCGGGGATCTGGCGTTTGACCAGGAAGACCTTGGTCACGTCGCCGGCATGCGCCGGCACCACGGCGTTGATCCCGGCACCCGCGAGGTAGGCGGCGGCGAGCGGGGTAAAGGGGATGCGGCGGTCGGGGTAGGCGGCGCGGAGCACGTTGCGCCAGGCCCAGGACCGGGTCAGCTGCATCGCCAGCAGGCAGAGCAGGGCGGCGCCGAACTGGGTCCAGTGGATTTCCGAGAGATGGCGGAAGAATTCCGCCGCACTGTTGAAAAAGAAGTTGAAACTGGATCCGAGATCGGCGGCTGGCATCGCAGCTAGACTAGCCCGCTCGTGCCGGAGATCGACACGCATATGCCACCCCAGACGCTCCCCCCAGACCCCGCCGACGAGGCGATGTGCGCACGCGCTCGCGAGCGCTACGCAGCCGATCGCAAGAGCCGCCGCCGGCGCCGTCGCAAAGCCCACGCGCAGCTGCCGAACCTGATCATCGTCGGCGGCCTCAAGTGCAGCACGACGAGCATCCATCACTACCTCGGCCTGCACCCCGAGATCCAGATGTCGAAGCCGAAGGAGCTCAACTTCTTCGTCGAGGAGCTGAACTGGGACCTCGGCCTCGACTGGTACGCCAGTCGCTTCGACGACCGCTTCGAGGTCCGCGGCGAGTCATCCCCGCATTACACGAACCTGCCCCGCTTCGAGGGCGCCGCCAAGCGCATCCACGAGCACTGCCCGGACGCCCGCCTGCTCTACATGGTGCGCGACCCGATCAAGCGCATCCTCTCCCACTGGGTCCACGCGACCGGGGCCGGCTACGAGAGCGGCGACCTGGTCGAGGTCCTCTCCCGGCCCGACACCTCCTACATGAACCGCTCCAAGTACTGGATGCAGCTGCAGCCCTACCTGGAGCTGTTCGAGCGCGAGCAGATCGAGATCATCACCCAGGAGGAGCTGCAGCGCGAACGCGAAGCGACGATGCGCAAGGCCTTCGCCTTCGTCGGCGTCGACGAGAACTTCAGCTCCGAGCAGTTCGACCGTGAGTGGGAGAAGTCCTCGGCCAAGGAGGGCGACAAATATCAGCTCATGGAGCGACTCATAAAACTCCCCGGCTTCCGCTCCTTCGACCGCAACTTCGACCGCCTGCCGGAGTCGATGCGCTGGCTGGTCGAGAAGGTCGTCCACGACCCGGACAAGCCGCCGGCGGAGAAGCCGAAGCTGCCCGACGACCTCTTCGAGACCGTGCGCGCCCGCTTCACCGAGGACGTCGCCGCCCTCCAGAAGTTCGCCGGCCGCGAGTTCGCCGGCTGGCACGACTACTCCTGAGCACTAGGCTCCGCGGTTGTGCGGCGCCTCCTCCCCGACCCCGGTCCGACCACCGTCGATGAGCAGCTCGGGGCCTACCGTCCCTGGGAGCACCCGCACGACGACCGTCCCTTCGTGGCGATGAACTTCGCCGCCACGGTCGACGGCCGGGCGACGATCGGCGGCGTCTCCGGCCCGATCGGGTCCGCCGCCGACACGGCGATGCTGGCCGGCCTGCGGACCCGCTTCGACGCGGTGATGATCGGCGCCGGGACGATGCGGGCCGAGCGCTACGGCCGGCCCGTCGGCGATCGTGAGAAACGTCAGCGGCGCGAGCAAGAAGGCCTCTCGCCCGACCCGCTGATGGTGATCGTCAGCGGCCGGCTCGATCTGCCCTGGGACGCACCGCTGTTCACCGCCGGCGAGGGCCGGGTGCTGGTCTTCACCGCCTCCCAGGCGGAGCCGCCGGCGGTCGCCACCCCGCTGGAGGTGATTCGCCACGAGGACTTCGTCAACCTCGCCGCGGCGCTGCGCCACCTGCGCCACGAGTGCGAGGTGCGGGCCCTGCTCTGCGAGGGTGGCCCCGGCCTCCACGCCGAGCTGGAGGGCGGTGGCGCCGTCGACGACCTCTTCCTGACGATCGCGCCGAAGCTCGCCGGGGGCGACGCGCCGCGCATTCTCGAGGGCGATCTACCGGCCGTCGCCGAGTTGGAGCTGGCCTGGCTGCTGGAGGAGAGCGGCGAGCTGTTCGCGCGCTACCGGCGCCGCTGAGCAGCTAGCGTTGCCGGCGGCAGGCCCACGAGGAGAGGACACCGATGGACTTCAACCCCAGCCCCGAGGTCGCGACGCTGCGCGAGCGTGTCCTCGACTTCATGGACGCCGAGGTCTACCCGGTCGAGCGCGAGATCATGGAGGCGCTGGACGACGAGGTCGGCCCCGGGGTCCCCTATCCCGAGATCCTGGTCGCGATCCGCGAGAAGGCCAAGGGCGAGGGCCTCTGGAACCTCTTTATGCCCGACGAGCGCTTCGGGCCGGGGCTGACGAACTGGGAGTACGGCCTGCTCTGCGAGGAGATGGGACGCAGCCCGATGGCGGCGGCGATGGCCTTCAACTGCTCCGCCCCGGACACCGGCAACATGGAGATCCTCGCCGAGCACGGGACGCCCGAACAGCGCGAGCGCTGGCTGGAGCCGCTGCTGGAGGGCCGGATCCGCTCCTGCTTCTCGATGACCGAGCCTGAGGTCTCCGGCTCGGACCCAACCCTGCTGCAGGCCAGGGCGACGCTCGACGGCGACGAGTGGGTGGTCGAGGGCCACAAGTGGTTCACCTCCGGTGCCGTCGGCGCCGAGCTGGCGATCGCGATGGTCGTCACCGACCCCGACGCCCCGCCCTACGCCCGCGCCTCGATGATCTGCGTGCCGACCGACGCCCCCGGCTTCAACCTGGTGCGGCCGATCCCGGTGATGGGCCACGACAAGGGCCCGGGCCACTGCGAGATCCGCTACGAAGGCTGCCGCGTGCCCAAGGACAGCCTGCTCGGCGAGCGCGGCGCCGGCTTCGCGATCGCCCAGGACCGGCTCGGTCCCGGCCGCATCCACCACTGCATGCGCGCGATCGGCACCGCCGAGCGGGCGCACGAGATGATGTGCCGCCGCGCCAACGAGCGCGTCGCCTTCGGCGGCCCGCTGGCCGACAAGCAGTTCGTCCAGGAGTCGATCGCCGCCTCGCGGATGGAGATCGACCAGGCCCGCCTGCTCACCCTCTACGCCGCCTGGAAGATGGACACCGAGGGCAAGCGCGCCGCCCGCCAGTCGATCTCGGCGATCAAGATCGTCGCCGCCAACATGGTCATGGACGTGCTCGACCGCGCGATCCAGATCCACGGCTCACTCGGCATGACCGACGACACCCCCCTCGCCGCCCTCTGGCGCTTCTCCCGCATGCTGCGCCTCGCCGACGGCCCCGACGAGGTCCACAAGATGGTCCTCGCCCGCCGCGAGCTCAACCGCTGGGCCAAGCGCGACGAGGCCGCCGCCGCGGGCGAGCTGGAGACGAAGCACGCCCCGCGCATGGTCTGAGCGTCCCGCGGCACGCGCGAATGGGCATAAGGAAAGGGCCGGGCTCTTGCCCGGCCCTTCCTCTGCTGCGAACTGAGAACTTCCCCGACATCTAGCCAAGCGGCGAGCAGACCACCGCCATCTTGACCACTTCGGTTCCAACCGTCGTGCCCTGGGTCGAGATCGCCAGGAACCAGCCCGTCGCGGGGCCGTACTGACCGTCTGCGGTCTGCTCCAGCCGCTGGCCGTTGATCATCGGCCCGGACGAGGACACCTTCCCGTAGAAGACACCGTTCGGATCGACCCCTCCACTGACCGCCTGATAGCCGGACGGGCAGTTGACGATGCCGGTCTCGAAGCTGTCTTTTGCAACCGTGTTCGCGAGGGTTTTCACCACCACGATCGTGTTGCGGAGGTAACGCCCGTCGCTTTCGGCTTTCGTGTAGGCGTTGACCGGGGCCGGAATCGTGCCGGCTTTAAGGTCGGCCGCCGTCAGGGAGCCATCGCTGACCTTTGCTCCGGTGACAGCGCTGTCGGCGATCTTCGAGCTGATGATCGCGTTGTTCTTGATCTTGCCGGCGGTGATGGCTTCTTTGACGATCTTGCCGGTGAGGACCGAATTGGCCTTCAGTTCGTTGGCGCCGATCTTGGTCGCGGCGAAGGCGGTAGCGCCACCGAGGACGAAGAAAACGGCAATAGACGACATCACGTTCGCGTACGTGAGCCGCTGGCGAATCTGCTTCACGGAGGATCTCCTTGATTGGAGGGATTGAACAAGTACGGGGCGAAAAGTAGGAAGAAAGTACCTACTCAGTTTTGAGCAGCGAGCCTTACAGCCCGTCGAAACACTGTCAACCCAGGCGGACGAAAGCGCTGCAAGTCGTCAGTTTCGCCGCTCGGCCTCGTCCGCGGCCTCGGCCAGGCGCTCGACCAGGCGGGCGAAGGCCTGGATGCCGTCGTCGACCTTGCCGTAGCCGCCGGCGGCGTAGCGGGCGTAGACGCCCTCGAGGATGATCGCCAGCTTCCAGTAGCCGAGGGCGACGAAGAAGTCGAGGTCGGCGAGGTCGCGGCCGGAGCGGTCGGCGTAGCGGGCGGCCAGCTCCTCGCGAGTGGGGAAGCCGGGGGCGAGGTTGGCGGGCTGGCCGAGGGCGATGTCCGCCTGCTCGCGGTCCGGCCAGTAGGCCATCAGCAGGCCGACGTCGGCCATCGGGTCGCCGAGCGTGCAGAGCTCCCAGTCGACCACGGCCGCGACCTCGCCGGACGGGGTGAGGATCATGTTGTCGAGGCGGTAGTCGCCGTGGACGATCGTCGCCGGGCCCTGCTTGGGGATGCGGGCGGCGAGGCGCTCGTGGACGGCGTCGATCGCCGCCAGCTCACGCGTCTTCGACTTCTCCCACTGTCCCTGCCAGCGGTGCAGCTGGCGGGCGACGTAGTCCTCCTTGCGGCCGAGGTCGCCGAGCCCGGCGGAATCGGGATCGACCGCGTGGATCGCCGCCAGGGTGTCGGCGACGCGGTTGCCGATCGCCCGCCGATCGCCCTTCTCGGGGAAGATCTCCGCCTCGGCCAGGCCACGCAGGATCGGCCCCTCGACGAACTCCATCACGTAGAAGGGGGCGCCGCCGCTGACGCTCTCGTCCTCGCAGAGCCCGACCACCGGCGCCACCGGGACCGCGGTCGGCCCCAGTGCCGAGACGACCTTGTGCTCGCGGGCCATGTCGTGGGCGGAGCCGAGGCGCTTGCCGAGCGGCGGCCGCCGCAGCGCCCAGCTGTTGCCGCCGGCATCGCGGACGCGGAAGGTGAGGTTGGAGTGACCGCCGGCGATGCGCTCGAAGGAGAGCGGTGGGCTGGCGCTGGGGACGTTGAGCGCGAACCAGGCTTCGACGCCGTTGGGGTCGATGCCGTCCGGGACCCCGGCGGAACCGTCGCCGCTGCCTGTAGCCTCGTCGCCCATAGCCGCGCAAGCATATTCCGGACGAGGCCGCCGCTTGAGCCCATCGCTTGCCAACCGGCTGAGGATTGGCTTTGCGATCGGCTTTGCCGTGCTCACGGCGATGGCGGTGATCGGCGTCGGCCGCTTCATCCAGCAGCGCCAGGACTTCGAGGACGCGATCGCCCGTTCCTACCAGGTGGAGATGGCGGCGCGGGTGCAGCTGGCCCGCGGCGCCAACCCGGCTTCGGCCCGCAGTGTGGTCACGGCCCAGGCCGACCGCCGCCAGGAACTGCGCGACCAGATCTCCTCCGACACCCGCGACACCGCCCTGCTCGTCGCCGCCGGGCTGATCGCCGGCCTGACCGGCGCCGTGCTCCTCTTCAGTGGCCTGATCGCCTCGATGCGACGGCCGCTGGAGGAGCTGGTCGAGGCTTCGGGGCGGCTCGCCGCGGGCGACCGCGGCGCCCGGGTCGAGGTCGGCGGCCTCTCCGAGACCGCCACCCTGGGCGCCGCCTTCAACGAAATGGCCGGGCAACTGGAGATCGAGGCGAGCCAGCGCGATCAGCTCGACCGGCTCAAAGACGAGTTCGTCCTCACCGCCTCGCACGAGCTGCGCAGCCCGCTCACCTCGGTTCAGGGCTTCGCCGAGATCCTGATGCTGGACCGCGACTCGCTCACCCCCAAGCAGGTCGACACGGTCGAAATCATTCTCGACAACTGCCGCCACCTGGTCCGCCTGCTCAACGACCTGCTCGACCTCGCCCGCAGCGACGCCGGCCGCCTCGCGATCACGCCGCGGCCGACCGAGCTGGCGCCGCTGATCGACGACGCCGTACGCACGATGCGGGCGCAGACCGATGGTGGGGGCCAGACGCTGACCCAGCGCGTCGAGCCGGGGCTGCCGCTCGTGAACGTCGAGGGCGACCGGATTCGCCAAATACTGGTGAATTTCCTTACCAACGCGCATGAGTACTCGCCCGAGGGGGCGACTATCGAAGTCACGGCCCGGGTAGTCGATGCCGATGTGGAGATTGCCGTGACCGACGACGGACCGGGGATACCCGAGAGCCAGCTGGAACACATCTTCGAGCGCTTCACTCGCGGCGACGCGGGGATGACCCAGCGCGTCGGCGGCACCGGCCTCGGCCTGGCGATCTCGAAATCGCTGGTCGAGCTGCACGGCGGCACGATCGCGGTCGACTCCACCGTCGGCGCTGGCTCGGCCTTCAGCTTCCGCCTGCCGGCCGCCGCGAGGGCAAGCCGATGACCCGGGTGCTCGTCGCCGACGACTCGGAGACGATCCTGCTGCTGATGCGGACCCGCCTGGAGCTCGCCGGTTACGAGGTCGAGACCGCGGCCGACGGCCAGGAGGTGACGGAGGTGATCCACGCCGGCGAGCCAGGCCGGCTTCCGGACCTGCTGCTGCTCGACGCGATGATGCCGCGCAAGTCCGGCATCGACGCCCTGCGCGAGCTGCGCGCCGCCGGCGTCGACACCCCGGCCCTGATCGTCAGCGCCCACCAGGACGCGACCGACGCCGATGCTCCCGGCGACCTCGAAGTCAGCGGCTACCTGACCAAGCCGATCGACTTCGACCGGCTACTCGCCAGCATCGCCGAGCTAACCGCCTGAGGGCGTCAGCTCTTGGCGATCTCGAGCCGGATCTCTTTGCCTTTGAGCTTGGTCCCGTCGAGGAACTCGACGGCGCGCTCGGCCTGATCCGGGGCGACCTCGACGAAGGAGAAGCGGTGCAGGACGCGGACCTCGTGGATCGCCTCCTCGGGCAGCACGGCGCCCTCGCGCAGGGCCCAGCGCAGGTCCTCTTCGCTGATCCCACTGCGTTCGCCGCGGTTGACGAAGAGCTTGACCGTGGCGCGATCGGACTCGCCGTCCTCGCCGTCGCGATCCGGCTCGGCGGCGGGCTCGGGCGGCGCGATCTCCGCGGGCTTGGCCTCCGCTGCCTCCTCCTCGATCTCAGCCGCGGGCGGGACGCCGTTCTCGCCCGAACCGCCGGGGCCGACGCGCTCGCTGCGTTCGCCGCGTTCGCTCGGCTTGCTGTGCGAGGAGCGCTCGGGCCGCTCGCGGCGACGCGGCGGCGGCGCGTGCTCGAGCCGCTCCTCCGGGCTCTCCCACTCGCCGATCGTCGTCTTCACGTCGCGTTCGATGCGGGCGATCTCGTCGCGCTGGGCGGGGGTGACGAAGGTGATCGCGCGGCCGGTGCGCCCGACCCGGCCGGTGCGGCCGATCCGGTGCACGTAGGTCTCGGAGGAGTTGGGTACGTCGAAGTTGATCACGTGGGTGACGTGTTCGATGTCGAGCCCGCGGGCGGCGATGTCGGTCGCGACCAGCAGCTTCACGCGGTGGTCCTTGAAGGCGATCATCACCCCGTCGCGGACGCCCTGGCTGAGGTCGCCGTGCAGCGCCTTCACATCCAGGCCTTTGTCCTTCAGCGTCTTCTCCAGCTTCGAGGCACCGATTTTGGTCCGGGTGAAGATGATCGCCTGCTCCGGTTCTTCGGTCTTCAGCAGCTCGACCAGGCGCGCCGCCTTGTCTTTGGCCGGGACCTCAACGAAGGCCTGGGCGATCGCGTCCACCGTCAGCGTCTTCGGCGTGATCCGGATCGTGGTCGGGTCGTACATGTAGCCCTCGGCGAGCTTCTGGATCGGCGGCGGCATCGTCGCCGAGAAGAGCGCCGTCTGGCGCCCGCTCGGGCACATCCGCAAGATCCGCTCGACGTCCTCGATGAAGCCGAGGTCGAGCATCTCGTCGGCCTCGTCGAGGACCACGAAGCGGGCCGCGGTGAGGACCAGCGACCGCCGCGCCATCAGGTCCTTCATGCGGCCGACGGTGGCGACGACGACGTGGGCGCCGGCTCGCAGCTGCGACTGCTGGGAGCGAATCGGAGCGCCGCCGAAGACGGCGACGATCTCGATCTCGAGATGCTCGGCGTAGGTGCGCAGCGCCTGCGTCACCTGGATGCAGAGCTCGCGGGTCGGGGTGAGGACGATCGCCTGCACCTCGTTGTTCTCCGGGTCGAGGTACTGCAGCAGCGGCAGCCCGAAGGCGGCGGTCTTGCCGGTCCCGGTCTGGGCCTGGCCGATCACGTCGTGGCCGCCGAGCAGCTCCGGGATCGCCTGCTCCTGGATCGGGGTCGGGTCCTGGAAGCCGAGCTCGTCCAGCGCCTGCTGGATCGGCGCCGAGAGGCCGAGATCGTGGAAGGGGTTAGTGCTCATTTAGAGGGATCGAGGAGGAGCTTGCCGCTGGTCGTGCGGGCGATCAGGTCTTCATGCGCCCGCGCCGCCTCGGAGAGAGGGTAGACGCCACCGACGGTGGCGCGCAGCTCGCCCGCCGCGACGGCGGCGACCAGCTCGCCGATCATCGGCACCGCCAGGTCGCGCCGCGCCAGCAGATGCAGCAGCCAGAAGCCGACCACGGTCTTCGATCCGCGCAGCAGGGCGGCGGTGGAGACGTCGCGCTGTTCGCGCGAGGCGATCCCGAACACGACCATCCGGCCCAGCGGCGCCAGCACCCCCATCTCGGCGTCGAAGGCGTCACCGCCGCTCATGTGGAGGACGGCGTCGACGCGCTCGCCGCCGTTGGCCTCGCGGATCGCCGCGCCGAGGTCGTCGGCTCGGGAGTCGACACAGGCGTCGGCGCCGAGCTCCTGGACCAGCGCACGCTTCTCGGCGCTGGAAGCGAGCCCGATCACCTTGGCGCCGGCCGCCTTGGCGACCTGCACCGCGAGCGTGCCGGTGCCGCCGGCGGCAGCCTCAACCACGATCGTCTCGCCCGGCTCGATCCGGGCGCAGCGCTTGACCAGGGCCAGCGCGGTCAGGCCCTGCAGCAGCATCGCCGCCGCCTGGTCGTCGTCGACCTCGTCTGGAAGTGGGACCAGCAGCGACTCCGGCACGACCGCCTTCTCGGCGTAACCGCCACTGCCGAGCAGGACGGCGACGCGGCGCCCGTCGGCGGTGCGCCCGGCGATCTCGGCACCGGGGACGAGCGGCAGAGTCTGCTCGGCCAGGTAGTCGTTGCGGGTTGCGTGGGTGTCCGCGAAGTTGACGCCGGCGCGAGCGATCTCGACCACGACCTCGCCCTCGCCCGCCACCGGATCCGGGAGCTCGATCAACTCAAGCTTCTCGGGACCTCCGAACTCCAGTATCTGGATCGCCTTCACGGCGGAGAACCATAGTCGGCGCCGGACAAGGGAGCCGGGTGTGTCTCGTCGGCGCCTCCCCGCTGTTGCGCCGACGAGACACACCCGGCTCCCTATAGCCTCCGGCCCAATGTCGCTCACCGTCGTCGGATCGATCGCCTTTGACGCCGTCAAGACCCCGTTCGGGGAGCGCGAGCGCATGCTCGGGGGCGCCGCTGTCCACTTCTCCCTCGCCGCCAGCTTCTTCACCGAGGTGCGCCCGGTCGGCCCGGTCGGCGACGACTTCGGCAGCGAGCAGTTCGAGGTGCTGGAGCGGCGCGGAATCCTCACCGACGGCATCGAGCAGGTCGCCGGGGGCCAGTCCTTCTTCTGGCGCGGCCGCTACGAGTACGACCTCAACGTCGCCCACACCGAGGACACCCAGCTCGGCGTCTTCGCCGAGTTCGAGCCGAAGCTCTCCGAGAGCGCGCGGGGGGCCGAGACCCTCTTCCTCGCCAACATCCAGCCCGACCTGCAGCGCCAGGTGCGCTCCCAGTGCAGCGCCGGCTTCAGCGGCCTCGACTCGATGAACCTCTGGATCGAGACCGCCAAGGACTCGCTGCGGGCGGCGATCGCCGAGGTCGACTGCCTCGTCGTCAACGACGCCGAGATCCGCCAGCTGACCGGCGAGTCCAATCTGGCCCGGGCGGCCCGTGCGGTGATGGAGTGGGGCCCGCGGGCGGTGATCGCCAAGCAGGGCGAGTACGGCGCGGCGCTCTTCACCGCGGACGGCTTCTTCGCCCTGCCGGGCTTCCCGCTGGAGGAGGTGCGCGACCCGACCGGCGCCGGCGACAGCTTCGCCGGCGGCTTCTTCGGCTACCTCGACGGCCAGAGCGGCGACCTCGACGAGGCGCAGCTGCGGCGGGCGATGGGCTACGGCACCGTGCTCGCCTCCTTCAACGTCGAGGAGTTCGGGACCGAGCGGGTCTCCCGTCTCAGCCGCGAGGAGATCGACGCGCGCTTCGAGGCGCTGCGGCGGATGACGCAGTTCGAGATCTCGTAATCCACAGCCTCTTAACGGCCGGCGACGGCGAACTGAAAGAATGATCGCCGCATGGCCACCGAGTCGCTAACCGTCACCGACAACCGCACCGGCAAGACCTACGAGCTGCCGATCGAGGACGGGACCGTGCGCGGCCTCGACCTGCGGCAGATCAAGGTCGACGAGAGCGAATTCGGGCTGATGTCCTACGACCCGGCCTTCAACAACACCGCCTCCTGCCGCTCCTCGGTCACCTACATCGACGGCGCCGCCGGGATCCTCGAACACCGCGGCTACTCGATCGAGCAGCTCTGCGAGCGCTCGACCTTCCTCGAGACCGCCTACCTGCTGATCTTCGGCGAGCTGCCGACCAGCGCCCAGCTCGACCGCTGGGTCTTCGACATCACCCACCACACCTACGTGCACGAGGACCTGAAGCAGTTCTTCCAGGGCTTCCGCTACGACGCCCACCCGATGGGGATGGTGCTGGCCGGCGTCGGCGCCCTCTCGACCTTCTACCCGGACGCGAAGCAGATCGGCGACCCGGAAGAGCGCTACATGGCCGCCGTCCGCCTGATCGCCAAGGTGCCGACCCTGGCCGCCTTCTCCTACCGGCACAACATGGGCCTGCCCTACGTCTACCCGGACAACGAGCTCAACTTCGCCGAGAACTTCCTCTCGATGATGTTCAAGAAGACCGAAGACCGGCACCGGCCGAAGACGGCGCTCTCGAAAGCGCTCGACATCCTCTTCATCCTCCACGCCGATCACGAACAGAACTGCTCGACCAACGCCGTGCGCGGCGTCGGCTCCTCCGACGTCGACCCCTACTCGGCCGTCGCGGCCGGGGTGGCGGCGCTCTACGGCCCGCTGCACGGCGGCGCCAACGAGGCGGTGCTGCGGATGCTGCGGCGGATCGAGTCGGTCGACAACATCCCGGGCTTCCTCGCCAAGGTGAAAGACCGCGAGGAGAAACTGATGGGCTTCGGCCACCGGGTCTACAAAAACTACGACCCGCGGGCACGGATCATCCAGCAGCACATGCAGGAGGTCTTCGACGCGACCGAGTACAACCCGCTGGTCGAGATCGCCCAGGAGCTGGAGAAGCAGGCGCTCGACGACGAGTACTTCACCTCGCGCAAGCTCTACCCGAACGTCGACTTCTACTCGGGGATCATCTACGAGGCGCTGGAGATCCCGACCAACATGTTCACGGTCCTGTTCACGATCCCCCGCACCGCCGGCTGGATCGCGCAGTGGATGGAGATGCAGGAAGATCCGGAGAAGAAAATCGCCCGCCCGCGCCAGATCTACACCGGCGAGCGCGAGCGCGACTACGTCGCGATCGACGACCGCAGCGGCCCCGAGAAAATCGTCGGGCCGCCCGCGCGCCGCCCCAAACGCCCGCGCCGCGGCGCCTAGAGCCTCACTCCGCCGCGGGCGGTTTCATAGGCTTGGCCGGTGTCCCGTCCGAAGTGGAAGCTGACCGTGCGGCATGGGCCCGAGGTCGAGCACCAGACCTTCGACGACCTCGGCGAGGCCGTCGACGCGATGCGCGAGCGGGCGCTGGAGCTGCGGGCCGAGGCGGCACCGAAGACCGCGTCGCTGCTGGGCACCTACGGCCCCGGGGACCAGGTCCAGGCGCGCCTGCAGCTGACCGGCCGCGGCCTGCTGCGCAAGCCGACCGCCGGCATCGACGTGCGCGGCGACGGCACCTTCATGCCCTACCGCGGTGGGATGGGGCGGGAGGAGCTGGACCCGAGCGGCCACGACACGCCGTTCGACCTGGTGCGCGAGACTCTGGAAGCAGAGGGCCGATGAGCGAGACGAAGACCGAGATACCGAAGGGCAGCTACGCCGCGGGCGAGCGGGTCAAGATCCCAGCTGGCGCCAGAGCTCCCTTCACCGTCTTCATCAACGGCGTCGAGCAGAGCGAGGGCGTCGACTACTCCGTCGCCGGCGGCGAGATCGTCTTCACCCGCCCGATCGTCAAGGAGAAGATGACCACCAGCCGCTGGCTGGCGATGTACCTGGGGCTCTTCGGCACCTACCGCAAGGACGAGACGATCGACCTCCAGTTCACCCGCAACGGCAAGGTCGAGCTCGTCCCCGACCTCGCCGTCGTCCCCTACCCCGAGGCGCCATGAACATCGGCTTCCTCCTGCTCGCCGACCACAGCGAGGCCGTCAACGGCAAGCTCTACCTCAACGGCGGCGGCTGGAACGTGCTGCGCCTGCCCGAGCTGCCGCACGAGTGGTCCTTCCACATCGGCCTCGGCATCGACGTCGCCTGGCACGAGACCAACGACCCGCACGAGCTCGTCGTCTCGATCCAGGACCCCGACGGGATCGAGCTCGGCGAGGGCCTCACCGCCAGCTTCGAGACCGGCCGTCCCCCCGGCATGCCCGCCGGCCAGGAGCAGCGCCTGGTGATGTCGATCGGCGCCACCGCCGCCTTCGAGGCCTCCGGCCCCCACGCCGCCGTCGTCCAGATCGACGGCGAGGAGCTCGGCCGCGCCCGCTTCTACATCATGGAAGCCGAGCCCGAAGAGGGCCTGGTCTAGCCGCTGGTTGACACTTTTCCCCACCCCGGTGGGCAGAATGTCGAAGCGCTAGTTGAAGACGTAGAGCAGGAGGAAAGCGACCAGCGCGTAGGCGGCGCCGGCGGCCTGGATGCCGCGGTCGCCGGCGACGATCTGGGCCATCGAGCGGTCGTCGGAGCGGTCGTAGATCAGGTACAGGTAGCGGAAGATCCCGTAGACCACGGGCGGGATCGTCAGCATCATCTGGTTGCCGATCAGCGGCGAGTTGACGGTGTAGATCGCGTAGCTGATCACGGTGCCGGTGGTGACCAGGGAGACCATCTGGTCGAGGAAGGGCAGCGAGTAGTGCTCGAGCACGGGCCGGGTCGAGGTCCCCTCGTGCAGCTCGGAGACCGCCTCCTGGCGGCGCTTGGTGAAGCCGAGGAAGGCGGCGAGGAAGCCGGTGCAGAGGATCAGCCACTCCGAGGCGTGGGCGTCGACGGCGCTGGCGCCGGCGGCGACGCGGAGGATGAACAGCCCCGCCAGCGTCATCACGTCGATGATCACGATCTGCTTGAGGCCGAGGCTGTAGGCGACCTGGGCGATGCCGTAGCCGACCACCATCAGGCCGACCTGCCAGTTGACGGTGAAGGCGATCGCGATCGCGACGACCGCCAGGCCCGGGGCGATCGCCTTCGCAGTGGCCTCCGAGAGCTCGCGGGCGGCGAGTGGCCGGAATCGCTTCTTCGGGTGCTTGCGATCGAGCTCGACGTCGATCAGGTCGTTGACGAAGTAGCCGGCGCTGGAGATCAGGCAGAAGGCGACGAAGGTGATGAACGCCTCCAGCACCTCGTGCGACTGGTTGAACTTGCCGGAGAACAGCAGCCCGGCGAACACGAAGACGTTTTTGATCCACTCCTTCGGCCGCCCCGTCTTGATCGCCGCGCGCAGCGGCGAGCGCCGCGGCACGACCGGCTCAGCGGCGTCGGCCTGCCCGGCCTCAGCCGGCACGGTCGGTTGTTCCGAAGTGATGGTTTCCATCGTGGGAGGCAGCTGGCGGCCTGAAACCGGCCTGACCAGGGAGATCGAGTCGCGACAGGGTAGCGGTGAGAGAAGTCATTTCCCCTCCCGGTCTTCCTCTTGTACGGCCTCCAGCGCAGCGAGATCCTCACGATCCCTGGGCCGCCCGCTTGCCCGCTTCATCCCGATCAAGTGCTCGAGCGAGCAGACGCGGACGGTGAGGCCGTCGAGGTCGACGTCCTTGGCCTTCTCCTCGAGCGCCGCGAAGCGCGGCACCTGGGGGAGTCCTTGGAGCACGTCCACCTGGCCGAGCTCGGTCGCGACCAGAGTGCGATCACCGGTCCGGAGGAAGGTGGAGATCGCGGTCCCGGCGAGCAGCTTGCCGTCGACGTCGACCTTCCCCCCCAGCTCTCGCAGGACCGCGTCGAGCCTGGCGAGATTCTCGGGCTCCCGCAACCGCAGCGGATCCGGCGTCAACTTTTCCGAGCGCTTCCGGTGAAGGTGGAGAGGAATTCGCTCAGGGCCAACCCCTCGGCCAGGTTGACGGCCAGCGGCCGGCGCGCGTCTTCGAGCAGCTGCCGGCGGCGCGACGCCTCGTTGCCCCGCCACGGGTCCTCCGAGTGCTGCTTTTTTGGCTCCTCACTCACAAAAGCAGGGTAATCGCAAAGCACCTCACCCTGCGACCGAACGGCGAAGCGGGCGCCATCGCCCGGTCAGATCGGATCGATCAGCACGCCGGGGTTGAGGATCGCGGCGGGATCGAGCTCGGCCTTGGCGGCGCGCAGGGCGGCGGCGAACGGGGCCGGGCGCTGGCGGTCGTACCAGGGGCGGTGATCGCGGCCGACCGCGTGGTGGTGGGTGATCGTGCCGCCGCCCGCGATCAGCGCCTCGGAGACCGCGGCCTTGATCTCGTCCCACTGCTCGACCTCCCCCCCGCGCAGGGCCGGCGCCAGCACCGTGAAGTAGGGGGCGACGCCGTCCGGGTAGACGTGGGTGAAGCGGCAGCTGACCCGCGGCGCGCCGGGGCCCTCGGCCGCGACGCCGCTGACCGCCGCCACCGCCTTGCGCGTCGTCTCCATCACGCTCGCGTGGAACTCCTCGAAGCGGTCCCAGGTGACCGCCGTCTCGAAGGTCTCCGAGAGCACCCCGCAGGCGACGAAGGTGTCGCGCAGGTACGGCGCCAGCAGGAACGCCCCGCGCCAGGCCCCGACCGCATCGCCGCCCTCGCCGCTCCCGCCCCTGATCTCACCCGCAGCGCCTCCGTGCGCGCGAGCGATCTCCAGCGCGGCGTCCATCGCGGTGTCGACCGGCACGTGGGCCGACTCGAAGCCGAGGATCAGCAGGTTCGCCTCGCCGCTGCCGGCGCCGGTCAGCTCCGCCTCGGAGGCGTCGAGCAGGCGGCAGTTGGCGGGGCGCAGGCCGGACTGGGCGAGCTCGCGGACGGCGCCCGCGGCGGTGAGGAAGTCGTCGAACTCGACCCCGCAGGAGGACTTGAACTCGGGCCGCGGGCGGACTCGCAGCCAGGCCTCGGCGACGACGCCGAGGATCCCCTCGGAACCGACCAGCATCCGGTCCGGCGAGGGACCGGCCCCTGAGCCCGGCAGCCGCCGGCTCTCCCAGGTCCCACGCGGGGTGATCGCCCGCACCGACTCGACCAGGTCGTCGATGTGGGTCTCGACCGTCGCGAAGTGCCCGCCGGCCCGGGTCGCTACCCAGCCGCCGAGCGTCGCGTACTCGAAGGACTGCGGGAAGTGGCGCAGGGTGAGGCCGTGCTCGCGCAGCTGCTCTTCCAGCCGCGGCCCGGTCGCCCCGCCCTGGATCCGCGCCGCCAGCGAGACCGGATCGACCTCCAGTACCCGGTCCAGCCGGCGCAGGTCCAGCGTCACCACCGGCCGCTCGCCCAGCCGCGGCTCGACCCCGCCGCAGACGCTGGTGCCGCCGCCGAACGGGATCACCGCCGCCCCCTCCGCCTCGGCCCAGCTCAGGACGGTCTCGATCTCCGACTCGTCGCGCGGGAAGGCGACCAGGTCCGGTGGGTTCTCGAACTCCCCCCGGAACCCGCGCACCACATCCCGGTAGGCCTTCCCCAGCGCGTGCGAGACCCGCTCGTAACGCCCGTCGGAAAAGAGATCGCCGAACCGCTCCGGTGCCTTCAGCCGCGCCGTGCGCAGCTCCACCTCCTCCAGCGGCACCGGCTTGCGCACCTCGCCCCCGAACCCGAACCGTGCCCGGACCCCTTCCGCCGCCTCCCGCATCTGTGTCGCGGTCGGCGCCTGGTCCTCATACCCCCAGCCCCAGTGCTTGAGCCGGCGCTCAGCGGTCAAGCCGCACCGGGGACGCCACTACCAGTGGACGCCTTTCATGAGATGAGCGAAGGCGACCGCCTCGGTGGACGGCGCCTTGTCCCGCTGCTCGTCCCCCTTGCCCTTCGCCGCCTGCGAGTCGGGGAAGAGTTTGTAGGCCGTGTTGAGGATTTTGTCGCTGACCTTCGGCGTCACCGCGTAGAGCAGCTCGCCGAAGTTGCCGAGTTTGGTCGCCACCTTCTTCGGCCTCTCGACCATCGCCTTGGCGATCATCTCGGCGGCCTCCTCGGGGGTTATCGCCGGGAACATGTCGTACATCCGCGTCGGCGCGATCATCGGCGTCCGCACCAGCGGCATGTTGATCGTGGTGATGTGGACCTTGTCTTCGACCATCTCCGAGGCGATCACGCGGCTGAAGGCGTCAAGCGCCGCCTTCGAGGCGACGTAGGCGGAGAAACGCGGCGGGTTGGTCTGGGTCCCGATCGAGCTGATGTTGATGATGTGGCCCTGCTTGCGGGCCCGCATCGTCGGCAGCAGGGCCAGGATCAGGCGCAGGGCACCGAGGTAGTTGAGCTGGATCGTCCGCTCGTAGTCGTGGAAGCGGTCGTAGGAGAGCGCCACCGAACGGCGGATCGAGCGGCCGGCGTTGTTGACGAGGATGTCGACATGGCCGTGGTAGGCCAGCACCTCCTCGGCCATCCGCTCGATGTCCTCGATGTCGGACATGTCGCAGCGGTGGATGTGGGCGGAGCCACCGGCGGCGACGATCTCGTCGCGGGTCTCCTCCAGCTTCTCGGCCGAGCGGGCGACCAGCAGCACCGTGGCGCCGGCGTCGGCGACCTTGACCGCGGCCGCCTTGCCGATCCCCGAGGAGGCGCCGGTGATGAGGACGATCTTGCCCCGCACCGCGCCCGAGAGGGAGCGGTCCTTGAAGAGGTCGGGATCGAGGTTGCGCTCCCAGTAGTCCCAGACCCTGGCCGCGTAACTCTCCAGCGGCGGCACCTCGATCCCCGAGCCTTTCAGCGCCTTCCGCGCCTGGCTGGAGTCGAAGCTGGTCGGGTAATCGACGTACTCGAGCACCGAGGCGGGCAGGTCGAGCTCGCCCAGCGCCGCCTTGACCGCGTACTTGGCGGGCGGGAAGAACTTCAGCGCCGTCCGCGCCAGGCCGGTGGCCGGCTCGGTCACGTCGGTGCCGAGGCGAACCGTCATCTGCGGCGCGTCGGCGGCGCGGGCGAAGAGGTTGACGACCTCCCCCGCGGTCTTCGGGTTGGGATCGGTGAGGTGGAAGGCGCGCCCGTTCAGCTTCGGCTTGTGGGCGATGTGGTCGATCGCGGCGGCGACGTAGTCGACCGGGACGATGTTGATCTCGCCGCCCTCGACCCCGATCGTCGGCAGCCAGGAGGGCAGCACCCGCCGCGCCCGCTGCAGCGCCTTGAAGAAGTAGTAGGGACCGTCGATCTTGTCGATCTCCCCCGTGCGCGAGTCGCCGACGACGATCCCCGGCCGGTAGACCCGCCAGGGGCGCGGGCATTCCTCGCGGACCAGGCGCTCGGACTCGTGCTTGGTGCGGAAGTAGGGGTTGTTGTCGAGCCGTTCGGCCTCGTCGAACATGTCCTCGCGCCACTCGCCCCGGTAGAGCCCGGCCGCCGCGATCGAGCTGACCTGGTGGAAGCAGCCCGCCTCGATCGCCCCCGCCAGCTCGACCGCGTGCCTGGTGCCCTCGACGTTGGCGATCTCCTGGGCCTCGGCGTCGGCGGTGATGTCGTAGATCGCCGCCAGGTGGAAGAAGTGGTCGACCTCGCCGCGCATCGCCACCAGGTCCTCCTCGGAGACGCCGAGGCTGGGCTGGGAGAGATCGCCCGCGACCGGCACGATCCGCGCCCCGTCCGCTCCCCAGCTGGTCCGCAGCTCCTCCAGGCGACCGCGCGATCCGGCCCGCACCAGGGCGTAGATCGTGCCCTCGCGCTGCAGCAGGCGCTCGACCAGATTGCGGCCGATGAACCCGGTTGCTCCGGTGACGAAGTAGTTCATCGTCCCCAGCCTACCTCGGAGGGGAAGCTCAACGGCCGGGTTTCATAGACTCAACCGAGAAATGGCAGAGACGGCCACTGTGCAGATCGCGATGCCCGAGATGGGCGAGTCGGTGACCGAGGGGATCATCCTCGAGTGGCACGTGGCGGAGGGCGACTCCGTCAGCGAGGGCGACACCGTCGTCGAGGTGTCCACCGACAAGGTCGACGCCGAGGTGCCGGCGCCGATGGACGGCGTCATTACGAAACTTCTGGTGGCGGTCGACGACGAAGTGCCGGTCGGGGCGCCGATGGCTGAGATGGAGGCTGGGGCGGGTTCCGGTGGCGGTGCGGGGGGAGCCCAGGTGGAGGCGCCTGCGGGCGAGGACGTGGCTTCGTTCTCGGAGTCTCCCCCTGCCCTCCCAGGCGCGGGCGGCGGAAACGGCTCAGGTTCGAGCGCAGGCAACGGGGGCGCCGACGTTCGCGCGACGCCCGTTGCCAGGCGAGTCGCGGAAGCGACGGGGGTCGATCTTGCTTCGGTCAGTGGGAGTGGCCCCGGGTCGAAGGTGACCAAGGAGGACGTGTTGGCGGCCGGGAACGGTGGGCCGGCCGCGGCGAGCGCCGGGGAGGCGAAGGCCCTCAGAGGGCCCGCGGCGATGCTGGCGCGGGCGATGGACGAGAGCCGGGCGGTGCCGACGGCGACCTCGTTCCGGACGATCGCGGTCGACACCCTCGACGCCAAGCGCAAGGCGATCAACCCGGTGCTGAAGGAGCGCGGGCTGAAGGTCTCCTTCACCCACCTCGTCGCCTGGGCGATCGTCGAGGCGGCAAAAGACTTCCCGGTGATGGTGCGGACCTTCGAGGAGCGCGACGGCAAGCCGTTCGCACTCGAGAACGGTCCGGTCAACCTCGGGATCGCCGTCGACGTCGAGAAGAAGGACGGCTCGCACAGCCTGATGGTGCCGGCGATCAAGGGCTCGGACGGGCTCGACTTCGCCGGCTTCCACTCCAGCTTCGAAGAGCTGATCGCGAAGACGCGCGAGAACAAGCTGACCGCCGACGACTTCCTCGGCACCAACATCTCGCTCACCAACCCGGGCGGGGTCGGCACCGTCGCCTCGGTGCCGCGCCTGCTCAGCGGCCAGAGCGCGATCATCGCCACCGGCTCGATCGCCTATCCGCCGGAGTGGCTGCACGCCTCGCCGGAACGGCTGAAGCAGCTCGGCGTCTCGAAGGTGATGACGATGACCTCGACCTACGACCACCGGGTGATCCAGGGGGCCGAGTCGGGTGCCTTCCTGAAACGGGTCGAGCAGCTGCTGCAGGGCGAGGACGAGTTCTACGAGAAGGTCGCCGCCGACCTCGGGATCGACGCAGCCGGCGTCACCAACGCCCACCCGGCTTCGGCCTCGGCGCCGCCGCTGGCCGCCGCCGCGCCCGGGACCGCCGTCGCCCCCAGCGCCGAACCGAGCACCGCGCCCGGCGAAGTCGACGAAGAGCTGCTGCAGGCAGTCCAGGCCGCGACCTCGCTGCTCAAGGCCTACCGCACCCACGGCCACCTCGCCGCCAGGCTCGACCCGCTCGGGTCCGAGCCCAAGGGCGACCCGGCGCTGCAGCCGGAGAACGTCAACCTGACCCCGGAGCTGATGTCCCGGATCCCGGCCTCGATCCTGCGCATCGGCGTCCCCGGCGAAACCCTGCTGGAGGCGCTGCCGCGGATGCGCGAGACCTACTGCGGCACGATCGGCTACCAGGTCGAGCACCTCTCCTCGCATCAGCAGCGGATCTGGCTGCGCGAGATGATCGAGACCGGCGCCCACCGCCAACCGCTCACCGACGCCGAGAAAAAACGCTTGCTGGAGCGCCTGATCGACGTCTTCCAGTTCGAGCGCTTCCTCGAGAAGGCCTACCTGGGCCAGAAGATGTTCTCGATCGAGGGGCTCGACGTGGTCGTGCCGATGCTCGACGAGCTGGTCACACTCTCCGGCCGCGCCGGCGCCGAGGAGGTCGTCTTCGGAATGGCCCACCGCGGCCGCCTCAGCGTTCTCGCCCACAACCTCGGCCGCCCGGTCGAGTCGATCCTGGCCGAGTTCGAGGGCTCGAAGCGGCTCGGCGCGGTCAAGGCGCTGGCCGGGATCCCCCACGGCGGCACCGGCGACGTCAAGTACCACTACGGCCACCGCGGGGTCTATGAGACCGCCGAGGGCGAGAAGATCTCGGTCCGGCTCTACCCGAACCCGAGCCACCTCGAGTTCGTCGACCCGGTCGTCACCGGCGGCGCCCGCTTCCTCCAGTCCGACTTCGAGGGCCCGACGCTGAGCCACGACCCGAAACGGGCGGTGCCGGTGCTGCTCCACGGCGACGCCGCCTTCCCGGCCCAGGGAGTGGTCGCCGAGACGCTCAACCTGCAGGCGCTGAAGGGCTACAGCACCGGCGGCACGATCCACGTCATCCAGAACAACCAGGTCGGCTTCACCACCGACCCCGAGGACGCCCGCTCGACCCCGTACGCGGCCGACATGGCGAAGGGGTTCAACGTCCCGATCGTCCACGTCAACGCCGACGACGTCGAGGCCTGCTCGGCGGCGGTGCGGCTGGCGATGGCCTACCGCGAGCGCTGGGCGCGCGACATCGTCATCGACGTGATCGGCTATCGCCGCTTCGGCCACAACGAGACTGACGAGCCCGCCTACACGCAGCCCGTGGTGGCGGCGAAGATCAAGGCGCACCCGCCGGTCTCCGAGATCTACGCCGAGAAGCTGATCGGCGAGGGGACGGTCTCGGCCGAGGAAGTGGGCCACGCCTCCGAGGCCCGCCGCGAGGAGATGGCGGGCGCGCTGAAGCAGCTGCGGGAGAAGATGGAGTCCGGCGAGTACGAGGACCCGACCGTGACGACGAGCAGCCAGACCGGCGAACTGCTCGACCGCACCGCCAGCCCCCCGGTCGACACCGCCGTCGAGGCGGACAAGCTGCGCGCCCTCAACAAAGAACTGCTGGTGACCCCGGACGGCTTCAACGTCCATCGCAAGCTGCGGCGCCCGCTCTCGAAACGAGTCGAGGCGATGGAGCAGGGGGGGATCGACTTCGGCCAGGCCGAGGCGCTCGCCTTCGCCTCCCTCCTGACCGAGGGCGCCCACGTCCGCCTCACCGGCCAGGACACCGAGCGCGGCACCTTCTCCCACCGCCACCTCGTCCTCCACGACGAGAACACCGGGCTCGAGTACACGCCGATGCAGAACCTCGAGGACGCCTCGGCGCCGTTCGAGCTCTACAACAGCCCGCTCTCGGAGATCGCCTGCCTCGGCTTCGAGTACGGCTACTCGGCCGCCTCACCCAATTCGCTGGTCCTCTGGGAGGCCCAGTTCGGCGACTTCGCCAACGCCGGCCAGGTGATCATCGACAGCTTCATCGTCTCCGGCGAGTCGAAGTGGGGCCAGACCAGCCGCCTCACCCTGCTGTTGCCGCACGGCTACGAGGGCTCGGGCCCGGAGCACTCCAGCGCCCGCATCGAGCGCTTCCTCGCCCTCGGCGCCGAGGGCAACATCCGCATTGCCAACCCGACCACCGCCGCCCAGTACTTCCACCTGCTGCGCCGCCAGGCGCTGATCCGCAAGCCGCGGCCGCTGATCGTCTTCACCCCCAAGGGGCTGCTGCGACTCGATCGCGCCACCTCCAGCCTGGAGGATCTGACCGAGAGCCATTTCCACTTCATCCTCGACGACCCGAAGGCGCGGGAGCGGCGCGAGAAGGTCGAGCGCCTGGTCCTCTGCACCGGCAAGGTCTACTACGACATCGACGCCAGCGAGCGGCGCGAGGAGGCCGAGAACGTGGCGATCGCCCGGGTCGAGATGCTCTACCCGTTCGCGAAGGAACAGCTGGAAGCGCTGATCTCCTCTTACCCGAACCTGAAGGAGATCGCCTGGGTCCAGGAGGAGCCGCGCAACATGGGTGCCTGGAAGGTGATGTCGCGCCGCATGCCCGGGCTGCTCCCCGAGGGCGTCGAGCTCACCTACATCGGCCGTCAGGGTCGCGCCAGCACCGGCGAGGGCTACTCCGGCGCCCACGTGCTCGAGCAGGAGCGCATCGTCCTCACCGCGCTCACACCAGGCGCCTAGTCGCCGATGCCGCGGTCCCCGTTCGAGAAGCCCGTGCCCGGGCGCCTGTTCGTCTGGGTGAAGCGCGTCTCCTGGGTCGAGCTGGCGATCTTCACCGGCCTGATCGTCTTCTGGCTGCTGCCGGGATTCGAAACCGAGACGATGCTTTTCGGCTGGGCGCACGGGCTCGGCTTCGTCGGCCTCTGCATCGTCATCTGGATCGCCTGCGTGCGCCGCGAGGCCCCCTACACCCTGCTCGCGGCGACCCTGACTCCGGTCGGTCCGGTCGGCAGCGTGATCGGAATCGAACTGATCGAGCGCAAGGGCTGGGGAGTGGCCGAATCTCGTCCTCAGGACTCCGTTCGTGCCTAAAGCCTCGCTGATTGGACGTAAACCAGTCGATTGCGCTTGACCACGAGGGTTTCAAGCGGTATAGCTAAGAAGTGACTGTTCCTTCTGGGCAGTCCCGTCCAGGGGAACGGCCGCGTCGGCATCCCTCCCTGGCTACCGACGCGCAGGTGCAGTGAGGGTCGCGCGGACCCCCCTGCCTCCCGCGGCCCCGCTGCACCCTTACCAGGGGTGTCAGCGGTTGCTCGTGATTACCGCAAGTTCCGCAGAACGGTCTGGAGGATGCCGCCGTTGAGCAGGTAGGTGACCTCGTTCGGGGTGTCGAGCCGGACCGTCGCCTCGAACTCGGTCGCCGCGCCCGCGTCGGTGGTGGCGGTCACCTTCACCGTCTTCGCCCGGCCGGCTTCGAGATCGCCGAAGTCGAAGCTCTCCTCCCCCGTCAGCCCGAGCGACCCGGCGCTCTCGCCGGCGGCGAACTGCAGCGGCAGCACGCCCATCCCGATCAGGTTGGAGCGGTGGATGCGCTCGAAGCTCTCGGCGATCACGGCGCGGACGCCGAGCAGCTTCGTCCCCTTCGCCGCCCAGTCGCGCGAGGAGCCGGAGCCGTACTCCTTGCCGGCCAGCACGATCAGCGGCACGCCTTCCTCCGCATACTCCATCGCCGCCTCGTAGATGCTGGTCTCCCCGTCGTCGGGGAAGTGGCGGGTGTAGCCGCCGGAGCGCTCGACCAGGAGGTTGCGCAGGCGGATGTTGGCGAAGGTGCCGCGGATCATCACCTCGTGGTTGCCGCGGCGGGCGCCGTAGGAATTGAATTCGCCCGGCTCGACCCCGTTCTCCATCAGCCATTCGCCCGCCGGGCCGTTCTTCTTGATCGCCCCGGCCGGGGAGATGTGGTCGGTGGTGATCGAGTCGCCGAGCAGGGCCAGCGCCCGGGCGCCGGCGATCGGCTCGACCCCGGGCGGGTCGGCCGGCATCCGCTCGAAGAAGCTCGGCTGCCGCACGTAGGTCGAGTCGGGCCAGGTGTAGCGGTCGCCCTCCGGGACCTCGACCGCGCTCCATTCCTCGTCGCCGCTGAAGACCTCGGCGTAGTTGCGGGCGAACATCTCGGAGGCGACCGAGGCGCCGACGACCTCTTTGATCTCGGCGGCGCTGGGCCAGATCTCGCGCAGGTAGACGGGTTCGCCGTCGGAATCCTCGCCGATCGGGTCGTTGACGATGTCGATGTCCATCCGCCCGGCCAGCGCGTAGGCGACGACCAGCGGCGGGCTGGCCAGGTAGTTGGCCTTGACGTCCTGGTTGATCCGCCCCTCGAAGTTGCGGTTGCCGGAGAGCACGGCGCAGACCGCCAGGTCCTTCTCGGCGATCGCGGCCGAGATCTCCGGCTCCAGCGGGCCGGAGTTGCCGATGCAGGTGGTGCAGCCGTAGCCGACCAGGTTGAACTGGAGGGCGTCGAGGAACTCGGTCAGGCCGGCCCGCTCGAGGTAGTCGGTGACCACGGTCGAGCCGGGGGCCAGCGAGGTCTTCACCCAGGGCTTGCGGGCGAGGCCGCGCTGGACCGCGTTGCGGGCGAGCAGCCCGGCGCCGACCATGACGCTGGGGTTGGAGGTGTTGGTGCAGCTGGTGATCGCGGCGATCACGACGCGGCCGTGGTCGAGCTCGAACCCGGTCCCGTCCGCCAGGGTCACGGCGATCTCGTCCTCGGTGCCGCGGTGGGCCGTCGCGGTCGGGCCGGTGCTGACCGCGGGGCGGGGCTTGCCGCGCTCGTCGTCGTGGTCCTCGGCCGGCGGGTCGGAGGCCGGGAAGGACTCCTCGATCGCCTCGTCGCGACCGTTGCCCATCTGCGAGGCCGCCTCGGGGTCGAATTCGCCCATCACCGAGAGGAAGGACTCCTTGGCCTGGGAGAGCGGCACCCGGTCCTGGGGCCGTTTCGGGCCGGCGATCGAGGGCACGACCTCGCCCAGGTCCAGCTCCAGCAGGTCGGAGAAGACCGGGTCGGGGCTGTTCTCGTCGTGGAACATGCCCTGCTCGCGGGCGTAGGCGTCGACCAGCTCGATCGTCTCGGTCGGGCGGCCGGTGAGGTCGAGGTAGCGCAGGGTCTCGGCGTCGACCGGGAAGATCGCGCAGGTCGAGCCGAACTCGGGCGACATGTTGCCCAGCGTCGCCCGGTCGGCGAGCCCGAGGGTCGGCAGGCCGGGGCCGAAGAACTCGACGAACTTGGAGACGACGCCGCGCTCGCGCAGCATCTCGGTCACGGTCAACACGAGGTCGGTCGCGGTCGCGCCCTCGGGCAGTTCGCCGCCGAGCTTGAAGCCGACGACCTGCGGCAGCAGCATCGAGATCGGCTGTCCCAGCATCGCCGCCTCGGCCTCGATCCCGCCGACGCCCCAGCCGAGCACGCCGAGGCCGTTGACCATCGTCGTGTGCGAGTCGGTGCCGACAAGGGTGTCGGGGTAGGCCTGGAGGACGCCGCCGTTCTCACGGCTGTAGACGACCTGGGCCAGGTGCTCGAGGTTGACCTGGTGGCAGATCCCGGTCGCCGGCGGCACCACGCGGAAGTTGTCGAAGGACTGCTGGCCCCACTTGAGGAACGAGTAGCGCTCGCGGTTGCGCTCGAAGTCGCGCTCGGCGTTGACGGCGAAGGCGCCGGCGCTGCCGAAGGCGTCGACCTGGACCGAGTGGTCGATCACCAGGTCGACGTCGACCAGCGGGTTGATCGCCGCCGGGTCGCCGCCGATCTCCTCCATCGCGTCGCGCATCGCCGCCAGGTCGACGACGGCGGGGACGCCGGTGAAGTCCTGCATCAGCACCCGCGCCGGCTGGAAGGGGATCTCGACGCTGGGCTCGGCCGCCGCGTCCCAGGCGGCGATCGCCTCGACGTCGGCGGCGCTGACCGAGACGCCGTCCTCGAGCCGCAGCACGTTCTCCAGCAGGACCTTGACCGAGTAGGGGAGGCGGGCGACGTCGAAGCGCTCCTGCAGCGCCTCGAGCCGGTAGATCTCATAGTCGCGCCCGCTCACCGCGAGGGTCGAACGGGCGCCGAAAGAGTCGCTGCTGGTCATGGCGATGCCTCCAAAGTCGTCGTCTCTACCTCTTGTCCTTTTGACCGGCGGCGACTTCGGCCGCCGCCTTCTGTCCGGCGCCGCCGCTGGCGATCTTGACCGCGATGCCGGGGCTGGTCAGTGCGAAGTGGGCGAGGAAACGCTGCTGCACGGGCGCCACCGAGACCTCCACCTTGTTCTGCTCGATCGCCTTCAGCACGGCGTCGGCCACCTGCTTCGGGGTGCCGGTGCCGAGGCCGGCGATCGGCGGCGCGCCGGAGTCGGCGTACATGCCGGCTTCGCGGATCGTCCCCGGGGAGACGATCGAGACGCCGATGCCGACCGGGTCGAGGTCGGCGCGGAGGCCGAGGGCGAAGCCGCGCAGGCCGAACTTGGTCGCGTTGTAGACGGAGGAGAGCGGGGTCGCCGACTTGCCCGAGAGCGAGGCGACGAAGACCATGTGGCCGGAGCCGCGCTCCAGCATGCCGGGCTCCAGCGCCCGGGCGAGCAGCATCGGCGCCTCGAGGTTGACGCGCAGGGTGCCGGTCAGCTCGTCGGCGGAGAAATCGGGCAGCCGGCCGGTGCCGGGCAGGCCGGCGTTGGCGACGAGGGCGTCGATCGGGCCCGCTTCGGCGGCCAGCTTCTCGGCGGCGCCGGGCTGGGAGAGATCGGAGGGGACGACGCGGTGCCCGTCCCCTGGCAGCTCGGCGGCCATCGCCTCGAGCGCCTCGAGGCTGCGCCCGCTGAGGACGACGCTCGCGCCGCGCCCGGCCAGCGCCGTCGCGATCGCCCGGCCGAGGCCGCCCGTGGCGCCCGTGAGCAGTGCTGTGCGGCCGGCAAGTTCCATCCCAAGACCCAAGCTAGCAGCCGTGCTGCCGACAGGAATCTGGGATGAACGTGCGAATGGCAACTAAATGTTTGCGTTTTGTGAGCAGACAACCGGGCGATGGTCTAGACTGCCGCCGGTCCGTAGAACCGAAACGCCGAGTCCCACTCGCTCATAGGCGGTGTGGGAACGGGGGAACCACGTTTTCGGGGCTAACCCATCTAGCTCAGATGGGAGCGCAGGCTCTTCTTAGCGCTAGCCCGACAGCTAACCCCGTAGGCCGACAAGAGGAGATCGGTTTGTCGTTTGACAGGTTGAAGTTCAAAGCGGTGCTAGCGCTATCGGCGGCTTTCGTCGTCGTCGCGGTCGCCGCCCCAGGAGGCGCCTCCGCGCGCTGCACCACCGGGGGACTCACCCCCGCCGCGGTGGATGTCTGCACCCCCACCGCCAAAGCAAGGCTTCTCCCCACCGGGGAACTGATTCCCCCGGCCAGTGCTCCGCCCCGCGTCGTCGCGGTGATCGAAGCCGCCAACAAGATCCGCACCAAGCCCTACATCTGGGGCGGTGGCCACGGCCGCTGGTGGGACAAGGGCTACGACTGCTCCGGCTCCGTCAGCTTCGCCCTGCACGGCGGTGAATTCCTCACCAGCCCGCTGCCGTCCGGCCCGATGGAAAAGTGGGGCCTCCCCGGCGAAGGTCGCTGGATCACCGTCTACGCCAACGCCGGCCATGCCTACGCCGTGATCGCCGGCGTGCGGCTGGATACTTCGGGCGACGAAGGTGGCGAAACCGGCCCGCGCTGGCACACCGAACTGCGCGACAACGTCGGTTACGTCGCGCGTCACCCGGCCGGGTACTAAGGCTTCGGCATGGAGAGGAGGGGGCACGGTACCCCTCCTCTCTCGCCTGCTTGCTGGGTTGCCTGAAGCTGTCGCCCACGGCTTTTCGGGCAAGAGGCGCAAAACGTTCGGAGGGGCACCGTGCCCCCTCCCACTCGGCCGTAGCCGTCGGACTGCCGGGTGACGCGCGGCGCAGCGGGAGACTGACGAGCAGTTCGGCGAGACCGCGCTTGGCTAGCTGAACTGGCGCGGCTTCGGCGCCGCCCCTCTCTCGTGAAGAAGCCGGACAAGCTGCCGCTCGGAGGATTCGGGCGGGTTGAGTGGAGGAGCATGGTGCCCCTGCCGCAAGCGGCGTCCTGATTTTCGCTGGGCGCTCTCAGCGAGAGACGGCGCACTTAACTCCGAAAATCCCAGCGCAGCGGTAGGGGCACCATGCTCCTCACGCCCAACCCCCCGTACTCCACCCCGGATAACGCCTGACCACTGAATTGTCCTTGCTTTCCTGAACAGCTCGGATAACGTCACGCCTGTAGCCGCCTCACCCCCCGACATCCGCCTGGCAGGCCTCACCAAGCACTACGGCGAGGTGGTCGCGGTTGCCGGAATTGACCTCGAGGTGCAGCGCGGCGAGTTCTTCACCTTCCTCGGGCCCTCCGGCTCCGGCAAGACGACGACGCTGCGGATGATCGCCGGCTTCGAGGATCCCAGCGGCGGCACGCTCGAGCTCGCCGGCGAGGACGTGACCGGCGTCCCGCCCTACGACCGCGCCGTCAACACCGTCTTCCAGGACTACGCGTTGTTCCCGCACATGAGCGTCGGCGACAACGTCGCCTACGGGCTCAGGGTGGCCGGGGTGGACAAGTCCGAGCGGGCCAGGCGCCGCGACGAGGCGCTGGAGATGGTCCGCCTGCCCGACTACGCCGGGCGCAAGCCGGGCGAGCTCTCCGGCGGCCAGCGCCAGCGGGTCGCGCTGGCGCGGGCGATCGTCAACCGGCCCAAGGTGCTGCTGCTGGACGAGCCGCTGGGCGCGCTCGACCTGAAGCTGCGCGAGCAGATGCAGATCGAGCTGAAGACGATCCAGGGCGAGGTCGGGATCACCTTCGTCTACGTCACCCACGACCAGGACGAGGCGCTGACGATGAGCGATCGCATCGCCGTCTTCAACGAGGGCCGGATCGAGCAGGTGAGCCCGCCCGAGGAGCTCTACGAGCGCCCGCGCAACGAGTTCGTCGCCGGCTTCGTCGGCGTCTCCAACGTGATCGAGCGCGACGGCGAGCGGCTGACGATCCGCCCGGAGAAGATCCGGCTGCTGGGGCCGGGCGCAGCCGCGAACGGGCTGCACAGCGAGCACGGCAAGGTGACCGAGGTCGCCTACGCGGGGATGGTGACGCGCTACACGGTGGCGCTCGACGCCGGCGGCGAGCTGCAGCTGGTCCGGCAGAACTTGGAGGGAGCCGACGGGGAGACGGCGCCCGAGCAGGGCGAAGAGGTCTTGGTCGGATGGCGGTCGGAGCACGCGACCGCGATCCAGGGGAAGTCAACTAACGAGGAGGTTGCACCATGAGGAGAAGGGATGCCAACTCCGCCCGCACCGCGTGGCTCGTCGTCGCCGGTCTGGTCGTGTTCATGCTCGTTCTCGCCGGATGCGGTTCGAGCGACAGCGACAGCAGCAGCGAAGAGCTGCAGAAGGTCGGCAAGGGCGAGGGTTCCCTGAACCTGATCTCCTGGGCCGGCTACGTCGAACCCGAATGGACGAAGCCGTTCGAAGCCAAGACCGGCTGCAAGGTCAGCGACAAGGAAGCCGGGACCTCCGACGAAATGGTCGAGCTGATGAAAACCGGGCAGTACGACGGCGTCTCGGCCTCGGGCAACGCCACCGCCCGCCTGGTCGCCGCCAACCTCGTCGACCCGGTCAACGTCGACCTCGTCCCCAACTACAAGACCGTCTTCAGCGACCTCAAGGACCAGCCGTACAACACCTTCGACGGTGTCAACTACGGCATCCCCCACGGCCGCGGCGCCAACCTGCTGATGTGGAACTCGGATGACGTCAAGCCGGCTCCCGACTCCTGGGACGTCATGTTCGATCCCAAGGTCGCGGCCAAGTACAAGGGCAAGATCAGCGCCTACGACGAATCCAGCTACATCGCCGACGCCGCCCTCTACCTCAAATTCCACCAGCCCGATCTGGGGATCGAAAACCCTTACGAGCTCAACGAAGAACAGTTCCAGGCCGCGATCAAGCTGCTCGAAGAACAGCGCGCGAACGTCGGCGAATACTGGTCGGAAGCCGCCAAGCAGATCTCCGCCTTCGCCGGCGGCGACGTCATGGTGGGGACCACCTGGCAGTACCAGTACTTCGCGCTCAAGGGCGAAGGCGTGCCGGTCGCGGCCAGCCCCGCCAGCCAGGGCTTCCTGCCCAAGGAGGGTGCGACCGGCTGGTCGGACACCTGGATGCTCAGCTCCTCGGCCCAGCATCCGAACTGCATGTACGAGTGGATGAACTGGATCATCGAACCGAAGGTCAACGCCGAGGTCGCCGAATACTTCGGCGAGGCGCCGGCGCAGGAACTTGCTTGCGAAGAGACCGCGAACAAGAACTTCTGCGCCGAATACCACGCCGAAGAACCGGCGTTCTGGAAGCGGGTCGCCTACTGGGAAACCCCGCTGGCGGACTGCGGGAACGGCGAAGAAGATTGCAAGGACTACAACGACTGGGTCAAGGCCTGGACGGCCATCAAAGGCTGACCCGAAACCCGATCCATGGCATCTGAAGCGGTCGCGGAGAGGAGGTCGGTGGGCCATCGGCTCGCCGGCCTCTTCCACGGCCGCCCGCGCCTGCAGGTAGCGGGCCTGCTCGCTGGCCCGGTCGGCTGGCTGGTGATCGGCTACCTCGGCTCGCTGGCCCTGCTCCTGGTCGCCGCCTTCTGGTCGGTCGACCCGCTCAGCGGCCTCACGATCAAGAGCTTCACGCTGGAGAACTTCGAATCGCTGGTCAACGAACCGGTCTACCGCACGATCGTCTGGCGCACGATCAAGGTCGCCCTGCTGGTCACCCTCACCGACGCGATCATCGCCTTCCCGATCGCCTTCTACATGGCCAAGCTCGCCAGCCGCCGCGGCAAGGCGCTGCTGGTGGTCGGGATCCTGCTGCCGCTCTGGTCGAGCTACCTGGTCAAGGTCTACGCCTGGCGGACGCTGCTCTCGGCCAACGGGGCGATCCACTGGGCGCTGAGCCCGATCGGCCTCGACACCCCCGGCTACGGGACGACGGCGGTCTGGCTGGTGATGAGCTACCTCTGGCTGCCGTACATGATCCTGCCGATCTACGCCGGACTCGAGCGGATCCCCAACTCGCTGATCAGCGCCTCCGAGGATCTCGGCGCCCACCCCTTCACGACCTTCCGGCGGGTGATCCTGCCGCTCTCCTTCCCCGCCGTCGTCGCCGGCTCGATCTTCACCTTCTCGCTCACCCTCGGCGACTACATCACCCCGCGCCTGGTCTCCAACGACCAGTTCATCGGCAACGTCATCTTCGCCAACATCGCCAACAACCAGCCGTTCGCGGCGGCCCTGGCCCTGGTGCCGATCGTGGTCATGATCGCCTACCTCCTGGTCGCCCGCAAGCTCGGCGCCTTCGAGCACGTCTAGACGATGAGGCTCTCGAGAAACTCACGGATGCTGCTGCGGATCGCCGTCGGGGTCGGCCTCGCCTTCATCTACATCCCCCTGATCGTGATCGTGATCTACGCCTTCAACTCGAGCAAGATCCTCGCCTGGCCGCCGCCGGGTTGGACCACCCACTGGTTCTCCCAGGCCTTCAAGGACGAAGCGGCGCGGGAAGCCTTCTTCACCTCGCTCAAGGCCGGCGTGATCGCGACCGCGATCGCGTTGCTGCTCGGCACCCTCGCCTCGCTGGCGGTCGCCCGCCACCGCTTCTTCGGGCGGGAGACGATCTCCTTCCTGGTGATCCTGCCGATCGCCCTGCCCGGGATCGTCACCGGGGTCGCGATCAGCAACACCTTCACCCAGGTCCTCGGCGTCCCGCTCAGCCTCTTCACGGTGATCGTCGGCCACGCGACCTTCTGCATCGTCGTCGTCTACAACAACTCGGTCGCCCGGCTGCGGCGCCTCTCGGGCTCCTTCGAGGAGGCCTCGGCCGACCTCGGCGCCCACACCTGGCAGACCTTCCGCCACGTCACCTTCCCGGGGATGAAAAGCGCCCTGATCGCCGGCGGGCTGCTCGCCTTCGCGCTCTCCTTCGACGAGATCATCGTCACCAACTTCACGATCGGGGCCGGCGAACAGACCCTGCCGATCTGGATCTACTCCAACCTCTTCCGCCCCCACGAACTCCCGATCGTCAACGCCGTCGCCGTGATCGTGATCGTGATCTCGATCATCCCCGTGTACCTGGCGCACCGGCTCTCCAGCGAGGAGGGCGGCGTCACCGGCGGCAAAGGCGGCGGGGCGATCGAGGCCGAGGCGACCGCGGCGCCCTAGGACTGGCGGGCGAGGCGGGCCGCCTCCTCGCCACCGAGGTACGGGGCCAGGGTCAACTCGACCAGGTCCGGCAGCAGGCTCTCCAGCTTCTCGGTGCGGCCGGCGTTGATCTCGCGCACGATCAGGGAGACGATGCCGCCGACCAGGGTCGCCTCGGTCGCCTCCGGCAGCGGCCGCTCGCCGCTGTGCTCGGGGCGCCCGGCCTTGAGGATCTCGACGAAGCCCTGCATCGAGGCCCGGTGCTTGGCGGCGATCTCGCCGCCGGCGGCGACCGGCTCGATCATGCAGACCCGGGCCAGCTCCGGCTCGCCGGCGAGGAAGCTCAGCATCGTCCCCAGCGCCGCCCGCACTTTCTGCGGCCATTCCTCGAAAGCCTCGGCCGCGACCTGCATCGAGTCGCGGATGTGGTCGGCGACCATTTCGTAGGCGGCGAGGAAGCAGGCTTCCTTGTCGGCGAAGTGCTCGTAGAAGGTGCGGCGGGAGACCGAGGCCGCTTTGGTGATGTGGGCGACGGTGGTCGCGTTGTAGCCGCGCTCGGCGACGGTGTCGACCAGGGCGGTGATGATGCGCTCGCGCTGGTTCTGGGCGATGAACTCGCGCGGCAGACCGTGGCGACCGGCGGGCAGGCGCGGCGAGACAGCCGCCTCAGAGGCGGGCTTCGCCGCTTTCTTGCCTTTGCCCTTCGCCGCTGCCTTGGCCACGCCTCGACCATACCCGAGCCCTGCATCAGTGCAGTGGCTGGACCAGCAGCTCGTCCTCGGCGGCGCGGGCGCCGAGGTAGGGCATCATCGCCATGTACACGAGCTCGGAGAGGAATTCCTCGTCGCGCTCGATCGCCCCGTCGCGGACCTTGGTCATGATCGTCCCGTAGATCGCGCCGGCGACCATCTCGGCGGTGCTGCGGGAGACCGACTCCGGTTCCTCGAGCTCGCCACGGCCGGCGTCAATCATGTCGGCAAGGCCCTGGAGCACGCGGTCGCGCCGGGCCTGGGCGCGGGTGCCGGCGCCGTTGACGGCGACGACGAAGAAGCGGGCCCGCAGCGGGTCCTCCTGGAGAAAGCGCATCGCCGCCCAGGCGCCGGCCCAGATCCGGTCGTGCCAGGCCCGGGGCCCGGCGTAGGCGGCCCCGGTGCGCTGGCAGAACTCGAGCGCGACCTCGCCGTGGATCTTGAGAAAGCAGTCTTCCTTGCCGCTGAAGTTGCGATCGAAGGCGGCGCGGCCGACTCCGGCGCGCTCGCAGATCATCGCGATCGTGGTCGGCTCGAGCCCGTGCTCGGCCGCCAACTCGACCATCGCCATCGCGATCCGCTTGCGGACCGGGTCCTCGCTGGCCGAGGCGCCGGACTCGGTGCTCGTCCTCACATCAGCCCGGCCCTGCCCCCTGCGCTCGCGGTCCTCAGGCGGCTACCCGCGCCTGAGCTGCGTCGGCGGCCCGACCCGCCTCGACCTCGCCGATGAAGGGAGTGAGCGTGACCTGCAGCATCTCCGGCAGCAAGCTCATCAGGTCCTCGACGTCGTCGGCGACCAGGCGCTGGTGCACCAGCCAGACGATGCCGCCGGCGATCGCCACCTCGAGCCCGTCCGGCAGCCGGCTCGCCCGGGGGTTGAACTCGCGCCCCTCGCGCAGCTTCGGCGCCACGCTCTCCAGCATCTGCTGGTAGCGGGCCAGCGAGGCGGTGCCGGCGGCCTGGGCCTCGACGATGCAGAGCTTCGCCCGCGCCTGCTCTTTGATCACCATCTCGAGGAAGATCTCCAGGCCCGAGGAGATCTGCTCCGGCCAGGGCTGCTCGGAGTCGAGCAACTCGGCGAAGACCTCCCTGGCCGCGGCGACGCTCTCGTCGAAGGCGGCGAGGAAGCAGTCCTCCTTGCTGGAGAAGTGCTCGTAGAAGGTGACCAGGGCGACCCGCGAGGTTTTCGCGATCAGCTCGATCGTGGTCTTCTGGTAGCCGCGCTCGGCCACCAGCTCGGCCGTCGCCAGCAGCATCCGCTCGCGCTGGTTCTGGGCGACGAAGTCGCTTGGGATCAGGTGCCGGCCGGGAGGCAGTTTCGAAAGTCGCTCCGACAGTGGGCGCTGGTTCGCCATACCGGCAAGATACCAGAACGTTCACCTGGTGTCTATTTTCCTTTTCTCTAAAAACTTTGACGTTCTGGTCACTGGCGTATCTGAAAGCTGCTATATCTAGACAAAAGGAGTATGTTTCCGAAAGGTACAGGCGATGTCCGATCAGCCTTCCGCAGCCATTGACGACGAGGCGGCCGCCGCGGTCGTCCCCTTCCCCGGTCGCCGCGTCCGCCGCGCCCGCGAGCGGCTGCTCGAGGCGGTGCTCCTGGCCAGCGGCGAACGCGGCTACGAGCACATCTCCGTCCAGGACGTGATCGAGCGCGCCCACGCCAGCCGGGCGACCTTCTACAAGCATTTCGGCGACAAGGAGGACTGCTTCACCCAAGCCTACGCCGACGCCGCCAACTGGCTCTACCAACGCCTCACCGGCATCGCCAGGCGCCAGCCGAGCTGGCGCGAGGGTCTGCGGGCGGCGATGTCCGAGCTGCTCGAGTTCTGCGCCAACCAGCCGCTGCTGGCCAGGGCGCTGCTGGTCGAGCCGCACGCCGCGGGCGGCGCTGCTCTGGCCGAACATGATCTTTTGATGGAGCGCCTCTCCCACGCGATTGACCGCGCGCGCCGCGAGATCCCCTCTCGCCAAGCTCCACCTCCTGTGACGGCAACCTTCATGGTAGGGGCTATCGAGACTCTTGTGCGCGCGAAGTTGATGAGCGACGAGCCGGAGACCGCTCCGGAGATGCTCCCGGGCCTGCTCCACTTCGTCGTCATGCAGTACTTCGGCGAGGACGCGGCCTGGGAAGAGATGACCGCGGCGCCGCGGGCGACCTGGGCGACGCGACGTGAGGCCGCGACGCGAATTCCGTAAAGGGTGGGGTGTTGGGGAGGACCGGGTGTCCCTCCTGCTGGCTGGGATTTTCGCCGCTGAGGCTCCACCACTCGCTGACTTGCCCGGCGAAATCTAGCGCCGCTGCGCTGGAGGGACACCCGGTCCTCCCGGTCATCGCGCTCCCTGGTTCGACGATTCCCGGGCAGCTTCGCGTCAGAGAACCAGGCGGCCCAAGATTCGGGTCATCTCTTCCTGCGGCGGCGGGGCTTCTGCTCCTTGGAACCGGTGCCTGGCCCTGAACCTTCCGGCTGTTCCGGAGCGAGTAGAGGAGTTCGGGGTCCCTCCAGCGCAGCGGCGTCCTGATTTTTGCTGGGAGCTCTCAGCGAGAGAGGGAGCACTTAACTCCAAAAATCCCAGCCAGCAGGAGGGACCCCCAACTCCCCCCCCCAGATCTACAGCGGGATGTTGCCGTGCTTGCGCTTCGGCTGCGGCACCCGCTTGCTCTGCAGCATCCGCAGCGCCTTGATCAGCTTCGGCCGGGTCTCGCGCGGCTCGATCACGTCGTCGATGTAGCCGCGCTCGGCCGCCGAGTACGGGTTCGCGAAGTGGGCTTTGTAGTCGTCGATCAGTTTCTGGCGCCGCTCGTCCGGAGTCGGCGAGGTGGCGATGTCCTTGCGGTAGATGATGTTGACCGCGCCCTCCGGGCCCATCACCGCGACCTCGGCGGTCGGCCAAGCGACGTTGTAGTCGGCCAGCATGTGCTTGGAGGCCATCACGTCGTAGGCGCCGCCGTAGGCCTTGCGGGTGACGACGGTGAGCTTCGGCACGGTCGCCTCGGTGTAGGCGTAGAGCAGCTTGGCGCCGTGGCGGATGATCCCGTTCCACTCCTGGTCGGTGCCGGGGAGGAAGCCGGGGACGTCGGTGAAGGTGAGGATCGGGACGTTGTAGGCGTCGCAGGTGCGGACGAAGCGGGCGGCCTTCTCGGAGGCCTCGATGTTGAGCACGCCGGCGAGGAAGGCGGGCTGGTTGCCGACGATCCCGACCGGGAAGCCGTCGAGCCGGGAGAAGCCACAGACGATGTTCTTGGCGAAGTGCTCGTGGACCTCGAAGAACTCTTCGTCGTCCACGACGAGGGCGATCACCTTGCGCATGTCGTAAGGCTTGGAGGGGTCGTCGGGGACGACCGAGTCGAGCTCGTCGTCTTCGCGCTCGGGGTCGTCCGTGGGCTCGAAGCGCGGCGGCGTCTCGAGGTTGTTCGAAGGCAGGAAGCTGAGCAGGTAGCGGGCGTCCTCGAGGCAGCTCTCCTCGTCCTCGGAGGCGAAGTGGGCGACCCCCGACTTCGAGTTGTGGCTCATCGCCCCGCCCAACTCCTCGAACTCGACTTCCTCGCCGGTCACCGTTTTGATCACTTCCGGTCCGGTGATGAACATGTGCGAGGTCTCTTTGACCATGAAGATGAAGTCGGTCATCGCCGGCGAGTAGACGGCGCCGCCGGCGCAGGGGCCCATGATCAGGCTGATCTGCGGGATCACCCCGGAGCACTTGACGTTGCGGGCGAAGACGTCGCCGTAGGCGCCGAGACTGACCACTCCCTCCTGGATCCGGGCGCCGCCGGAGTCGTTGATCCCGATAACCGGTGCCCCGACCTGGGCGGCAAGATCCATCACCTTGCACATCTTCTCCGCCATCACCTCGCCGAGGCTGCCGCCGAAGACGGTGAAGTCCTGGGAGAAGACGAAGACCGTCCTGCCGTCGATGGTGCCGTGGCCGGTGACGACGGCGTCGCCCCAGGGCCGTTTCTTCTGCATCTCGAAGTCGTAGGTGCGGTGGCGGACGAAGGTGTCGAGCTCCTCGAAGGAACCCGGGTCGAGCAGCTTCTCGATCCGCTCGCGGGCGGTCATCTTGCCCTTCGCGTGCTGCTTCTCGACCGCCTCCTCGGAGGCGGAGTTGACCGCGGCCTCGCGCAGCTCGCGCAGGTAGGCGAGCTTCTCCTCGTGGGTGACCGGGTTCTTCTCGCGCATCAGCGGTGGGGGCGCTCGTTGCTCAAGGGCGGCGCGGGATTCTATTTAGGCCGGCCGCGCGGCGTCCTCAGACAGCCGGAGGGCCCGCCGAGACGGGCCCTCCGAACGGCCTGGTGTGGCGTTTTCGTGCCTAGAGTTCGGCGCAGATCGCGTAAGCGACGACCTGCCAGTTGAGGGCTTCTTCGCCGATCTCACGGCCGCCGGCCGTCCAGCCGACGCGGCTGTTGGTGGCGCTGACCGCGGGGGCGGATTCGCTCGGCGCGACCCCAGCTTTGGGATCGGTGCTGCCGCCGTTGATCCTGACCCCACCGCCGAGCACTTCCTTGCCGACCGGGCAGGTGGCGGTGACGGACTTGGTCGTGGCCGAGTCGTTGACGCTGGTTTCGGTCACGTAGGTGACGTTCTTCAGCAGCTGCAGGTAGAGCGAGGTCGAGAGCTTGGCGGCACTGACCGATTCCTTGCCGAGCTTGCCGTTGCTGACCGCTTCCGCTCCGATCGTGCCTTCGGTCACCGACTTCTTCGCGAGTTTGCTGGTGCCGACCGATTCGTTGCCGAGTTTGGCGTTGGTGACTGCCTTCTTCGCGAGCTTGGAGTTGATCACCGAGCCGGTGCCGAGGTCGACGGCGTTGATGTTGCCGTCCTTGATTTTGCCCGAGGTGACCGCCTGCTTCTTCAGTTTCGGGTTGGTCACGGCTTCGTTGGCGATGTTGGTCGCCCGGACCGCGCCGGTGCCGATCTTGCCCGCCGCGACCGCGACGCCGCCACCGAGGGCGATGAACAGGGCCATGCAGGAGATGACGTTGGCGAAGGTCAGGTGCTGCTTCAGTCGGTTCACTCCGGTTGCTCGCTTTCTGGCGGTGGGAGCCGCCGGGGTTTGTCGCTCGTTTGGAAGGGGGTGGGCGCTCAGACGCTGCTGAAGGGCCGGCGCTGCGGTTCGGCAAGGCGGTCCAGGAAGGCCTCGAGGTCGGCCGCTTCGAGGCCGGTCGCCTCGTCGGCGCGGATCTCGACCCGGGTGCCGAAGCCCTTCCCGGCCATCGAGACCTCGACCCCCTCGACCGCCTTCAGCAGCTCGGCCAGCTCCGGCTCCGACTTCATCAACGTCCGCGATGCCTCGATCATCGAGACCCGCTTCCACCAACGGGCGGCCGTTCCTGCCCCTCCCCGTGCCTGGGAGAGACCGTTCAGGCGGCCGGCGGTTGCGCGATCCAAGCGCACAGGGGAGAACTGAAAGCGCTTCCGACCTTTACCCCACCAGGATGGGGTCGGAATCGGATACGCGAAGCGCACGCGCTTGGGAGCTCGCGGCGAGGCAACATGGCGTCGTCGCGCGGCGCCAGCTACTGGAGCTTGGGTTCGGGCCGAGGTCCATCGAGCACCGTATCCAGCGGGGACGGCTGCACCCGGTAGCGCGTGGGGTCTATGCGGTGGGCTGGCCGCAGCTAAGCGAAAAGCGGCGCTGGATGGCGGCTGTACTCGCCTGCGGAGAGGGCGCGGTGCTGAGCCATCGCAGCGCCGCGGCCCTTCTTGGTATTGGAGCCGAGCGAGGTGGGCTCGTCGACGTAAGCGTGCGCCGCCGCTGCGAACTGCGGCGGCCGGGGATGCGAATTCGCGGCCGGCCGACGCGGGCGCCGGCAGACATCGTTCTCTTTGACGACATCCCGGTCACCGGCCCAGCCCGAACGCTGGTCGACCTGGCGGCCGAACTCGGGCCGCTCGACACCGAGCGGGCCGTCAACGACGCTGACAAGCGCGACCTGATCGACCCCGAGCGATTGAGGATCTCCCTCGACCGATATGTCGGAGAGCCCGGCGTCAGACCGCTGCGCAAGCTCCTGGATCGGCTCACCTTCCGACTCTCGGATTCCGACCTCGAGATCTTCTTCCGCCCGATCGCCGCAAGCGCCGGGCTGCCGTCCCCGCTCAGCAAACAGTTCGTCAACGACTTCGAGGTCGACTTCTTCTGGCCCGGCCTCGGCCTTGTGGTGGAGACCGACGGCCTCAGATACCACCGCACCCCCTCCGCTCAGACTCGCGACGCGCTCAGAGACCGAACCCACGTGATCGCCGGGATGAGCCCACTTCGCTTCACCCACTATGAGATCCGCTACGAACGCCGCAGGGTCCAGACCGCTCTCCGCGAAGCCGACGCGATGCTGCGACGGCGTATCGGATATTGACCCCAGCCCGCTGGGGCAAATGTCGGACGCGCGATCAGACCTCGGCTAGAAGAAGGCGCCGCCCTTGTATTCGCCGAAGACGTCGCGCATGGCGCCGCAGACCTCGCCGATCGAGGCGTCGGCGGCGAGGGCGGCGCGGATCGGGTGCAGGAGGTTGCCGTCGCCGCGGGCGACGTCGCGCAGGGTCTCCAGCTTCGCCGTGACGGCGGCCTGGTCGCGGTTCTCCTTGAAGGCCTTGAGCCGGGTCAGCTGGCGCTGCTCGGACTCGGGGTCGACCTTGAGGATGTCGACGTCGTCGACCTGGTCGGTGACGAACTTGTTGACGCCGACGATGATGTCCTGGCCCGACTGGTAGCGCTCGTGGTAGCTCTGGGCGGACTCCTCGATCTCGCGCTGCATGAACTCCAGCGCCTCGACCGAGCCGCCCATCTCCCCCACCTTGTCCATCAGCTCCCAGGCGCGCAGCTCGATCTCGTCGGTCAGCGACTCGACGAAGTAGGAGCCGGCGAAGGGGTCGACGGTCTCGGCGACGCCGGACTCGTAGGCGAGCACCTGCTGGGTGCGCAGGGCGATCCGGGCGGAGCGCTCGGTCGGCAGCGCCAGCGCCTCGTCGAAGCCGTTGGTGTGCAGCGACTGGGTGCCGCCGGCGACCGCGGCGAAGCCCTGCAGGGCGACGCGGATGATGTTGACCTCGGGCTGCTGGGCCTGCAGGGTGACGCCGCCGGTCTGGGTGTGGAAGCGGATCTGCATCGATTTCGGGCTCTCGGCCCCGAACCGCTCTTTGACGATCTTGGCCCACATCCGCCGCACCGCGCGGAACTTGGCGATCTCCTGGAAGACGTTGTTGTGGCAGTTGAAGAAGAAGGCGAGGCGGGGGGCGAAGTCGTCGATCTTCAGGCCCCGCTCCAGCGCCGCTTCGACGTAGGCGATCGCGTTGGAGAGGGTGAAGCCGACCTCCTGCACTGCCGAGCAGCCCTTCTCGCGGATGTGGTATCCGGAGATCGAGATCGTGTTCCATTTCGGCACGTGCGTCTGGCAGTACTCGAAGATGTCCGTGGTCAGCCGCATCGTCGGCACCGGCGGGTAGATGTAGTTGCCGCGCGCCATGTACTCCTTCAGCACGTCGTTCTGGACGGTGCCGCGCAGCTTCTCGGAGGGGACGCCCTGTTCCTCGCCGACCAGCTCGTAGAGCAGCAGCAGGATCGCCGCCGGGGCGTTGATCGTCATCGAGGTGGAGACGCTGTCGAGCGGGATCTGGTCGAAGCAGATCCGCATGTCCTCGATCGTGTCGATCGGGACCCCGGTGCGGCCGACCTCGCCGTTGCAGAGCGGGTCGTCGGAGTCGCGGCCGAGTTGGGTCGGCAGGTCGAAGGCCATTGAGAGCCCGGTCGAGCCGTGCTCGATCAGGTAGCGGTAGCGCTCGTTGGTGTCCTCGGGCGAGGCGAAGCCGGCGTACTGGCGCATCGTCCAGAGGCGGTCGCGGTACATCCGCTCGTGGATCCCGCGGGTGAACGGCGGCTCGCCCGGCTCGCCCAGCCGCTGCTCCAGGTTCGGGGCGACGTCGTCCGCCTCGTAGAGCGGTTCGATTTCGATCCCGGAGTCGGTGAAGATCCGCTCGTCGTCGGGGCCGACGACCGGGGCGATCGTGCGGTGGGGGTCGTCCCGGTGCGGCTGCTCGTTGCTGGGCATCGGCGGCAGGATATTGGGGCCGGGCCTTCAGGCGCCGGCGGGACGGTCGCGCCACTCGTCGAGCAGGTCGGCGAGCGTCTGCTCGAAGGCGATCTCGGGGGCGAACCCGGTCGCCTCGCGGAGGCGGCGTGGGTCGCCGACGAGCGCCGGCGGATCGGCCGGGCGCTCGAGTCCGGGCTCCCGCCGCAGCGTCACCGGCACCCGCGCCTGCCCGGTCAGCGCCTCGACCAGCTCGGCGACCGTCCTCCCCTCCCCCGAGCAGAGGTTGTAGGTGCCCGTCAGCTCCCGGCGCGAGAGCTCGACCAGCGCCCGGGCGCCGTCGCGCACGTCGCCGAAGTCGCGCAGCGCCGCCGAGTTGCCGAGCGCCAGCTCGACCGCGGCGCCGCCCCTCTCGGCCTCGGCGATGCGGCGGGCGAAGCCGGCGGCGACGAACCGCGGCGACTGGCCGGGCCCGATCAGGTTGAAGACGCGGACGACGGCGACGCGCAGCCCGCGGCCGCGCGCGTACTGGTCGCAGAGCACCTCCATCGCCGCCTTGCTGGCGCCGTACGGGGTCACCGGCAACGGCTCCAGGTCCTCGCCGAGCGGCAGTTCGCGCTCCTCCCGCATGCCGTAGACGTCGGCCGAGGAGAGGCAGAGGACGTGGGCGTCACCCGCCCCGGCGGCCACGGCCTCGAGCAGGTTGAGGACGCCGGTCGCGTTGGCGGCGAAGGTCTCGGCGGGATGCTCCCAGCTGCGGCCGACCGAGGCGGCACCGGCGGCGTTGACGACGAGGTCCGGCCGCACGGCCTCGACGCAGGCCGCCAGCGAGGCGGGATCGAGCAGGTCGCAGGGCGGTGCCGCTTCGGTGCCGCCCCGGGTGACCGCGACCACCGCCAGGCCGGCGGCGGCGGCCGCGGCGGCGACATGGGCGCCGAGGAAGCCGCCGCCCCCGATCAGCAGCAGGGTGCGCTTCTCACCCATCTCCAGGACGCTCCCGATCCGGGTCGGGCCGGCGCACGGGAGCGGGCTAGGCGGTGGCGCCGATGAGGCGCTCGTGGCCGGTCTGCTCGATCGTCCGGCGCAGCCCGTCGATCAGCTCCACCGACGGTTCCCAGCCGAGCAGCTCCTGGGCGCGGCCGATGTCGGGGCGGCGCTGCTGCGGATCGTCGGTCGGCAGCGCCTCGTAGACGATCTCCGAGCTGGAGCCCGTCACCTCGATCACGGCCTTGGCCAGTTCCAGCAGGGTGAACTCGTTCGGGTTGCCGATGTTGACCGGCGAGTGCTCGTCGGACTCCGAGAGCGCGACGATGCCGCGAATCAGGTCGTCGACGTAACAGAAGCTGCGGGTCTGGCTGCCGTCGCCGAACACGGTCAGCGGCCGGTTCTGCAGCGCCTGGCGCAGGAAGGTCGGGATCGCGCGGCCGTCATGGGCGCGCATGCGCGGGCCGTAGGTGTTGAAGATGCGGACGATCGCGGTATCGACGCCCTGCTGGCGGTGGTAGGCCATGGTCAGCGCCTCGGCGTAGCGCTTCGCCTCGTCGTAGACGCCGCGCGGGCCGATCGGGTTGACGTGGCCCCAGTAGTCCTCCTTCTGCGGGTGGACTTTGGGGTCGCCGTAGACCTCGCTGGTCGAGGCGATGAGGAAGCGGGCGCGCTTCCACTTGGCGACGCCGAGCATGTGGTGGGTGCCGTGGGAGCCGACTTTGAGCGTGTGCAGCGGCAGCCGCAGGTAGTCGATCGGGCTCGCCGGCGAGGCGAGGTGGTAGACGAAGTCGATGTCCTCGGGGATGTCGACATGGTTCGTGATGTCGATGTGACGGAACTCGAACGCGTCGTCGCGGATGTGGTGGATGTTCTCCAGCGACCCGGTCTCGAGGTTGTCGAGGCAGATCACCCGGTGACCTTTGCCGAGCAGGTGCTCGCAGAGGTGGGATCCGAGGAAGCCAGCGCCGCCGGTGACTACGCAGGTGGTCATGGGACCGATGCTATCGGTGCCAACCTCGCCGGGCTGGCTGGCGGCTTCCTGCAATTTCCGAGAATCCCGACCGGAAAATCGTCCAGACGGGGGGAGAGAAACGATTCGCGGGCCGTTAGCCGTGCCTATGTTCGGTGCGAGAGATTGAAACGGCCGGGGGGAGTCGAGCGGTGAGTTCAGCTGAGCAGGGGGAGGCGCGGACGGTGCGCGCGGACGTCACGGATGCGTCACGCAAGCGTGCCGCGATCGAGACCTACGCGCGTCATGAGGACGTCCTGCGGCGCACCGCGCGCCGCTACTCGATCTGCGCCGACGACGCCGACGACGCCCTGCAGCGCGCGCTCGAGATCCTCCTCGTCAAGGCACCGACAAACGACCCGCGGGAACTGATCCGCTGGACCCAGACCGTCGTCAAGCACGAGGCACTGGCGATCCGGCGCGATCGCGAGCGGATCCTCAGCGGCCCGGCCGCCGCCACCCCCGAGCCCGGCCGCGAGGACTGGGTCGCGCTCCTCCCAAGCAAGGCCGACGGGCCGCCCGAACGGGCCGAGCGCCAGGAAGCGATCGCCCGCAGCCGCGAGGCGCTGCAGGCCCTGAAGCCGCAGGAGCTGCGGGCGCTCAGCCTGCTCGCCGAGGGCTACTCCTACAAGGAGATCGGTGAGATCACCGGCTACTCGCACACGAAAATCAACCGCTCGCTGGCCGAGGGCCGGGAGCGGTTCCGCAAGTTGATCTCGCGCAGCGAGGACGGCAGCCGCTGCGAGGAGCTGCGGCCGCTGCTCTCGGCTTTCTGCGACGGCGAGGCCGGGCCCGAGGAGGCGGCGACCCTGCGCGAGCACCTGCGTGCCTGCGCCGGCTGCCGGGCGACCCTACGCGCCTACCGGGCGGCGCCGGGGGCCGCGGCGGCGCTGCTGCCGGCCGCGCCGCTCGGCCGCTCCCTGTTCGAGCGTGCCCACGACGCGCTCGCCGGGTTCGCCGGCCGCTTCAACGGCGGCGGCGCGGGGGACTCGGCGCTGTCGCAGGTCACGGCCGCCGGTGGCACCCGTGGGGCCGGCATGGCGGCGTTGGCGAAAGTGGTCGCGCTCTGCGTCGGGACGGCCGGCGGTGCCGCCGCCTGCGTCGCCACCGGCGTGGTGCCGGCGCCGCTGGAGCTTGGCGGCCCCCAGCACCGTGCCGCGGTCGTGGAGCGCCGAATCGACCCGGTCGTGGTCGAGGAATGGGAGGCGGAGAGCGGCGCCGAAGCGACGCCCGCGGCGAGCCCGGAACCGACCCCGCAGTCCGCCTCCGACGAACCCGAGTCGGCACCCGAACCGGCGGTCGAGGAAGCCTCGACCCCGGCGCCCGAACCGAGCAGCGGCGCCGTCGAATACGCGCCGCCGCCGGAACCGGCTCCGGTTGCCGCGCCGGTCAGCGCAGCGCCGTCGAGCAGCGGCAGCCCGGCCGGGGAGTTCGGCCCATGAGGCACGGCTGCCGTCGACTGTTCGCTGCCCTGGCGTTCGCCATCGCGGCCGCCCTCCCCGGTGCCGACGTCGCCGTGGCCGACCAGGCCTCGCAGCTGCGCCCGATCGGCCTGCGCGTGGCCGGTGGCGAAGACGCCTGGCACGCCGACAACGACTTCCGCCTCGACTGGGACCGGCCGCCGGTCAGCGAACAGGGCTTCCCGATCAACGCCGTCCATTACCGCGTCCGCGACGCCACCGGGGCGGTCGCGATCGCCGAGGTGCGTCTGCCCTGGAACACGGCTCAGATCGAATACGTCCACCTTCCCTCTGGGCCTGGCACCTACAGCGCCGAGGTCTGGCTGGAGGGTCCCGGCGGCCAGACCGGCCCGATCGTGAGCGCGGCGCTGCGCTTCGACGACGCCCGGCCGGGCCCGGCGCAGCCGCTGGCGCCGGCGGGCTGGGTCGCAGGCAATGGGGTGGCGACGGTGACGATCGCGCACCCGGCCGGGCCCCAGCCGCTCTCCGGCATCCGCGGCTACGCGGTCTCGGTCGACCGCGGTGACGGCGGCGCCCCCTGCGCCGGGCCAGATCGCTGCCGGCCGGAGGAGACCGACCTTGGCGACGGCATCGACGGCGACACGCTCTCGCTCGGGGTGCTGCCGGAGGGCGTCAACGTCGTCCACGCCGTGGCCGTCTCGGGCTCGGGGCTGCGCTCGGCCGAGACCCGCAGCACGACCGTCCGCGTCGACGCGACTCGCCCCCAGGTGACCCTGGACGGGGTGCCGCGCGGCTGGGCCGCCGGCCCGGTGCGGGTGTCGGCCAGGGCGACCGACCCGCTCTCCGGCATGGCCGCGGCGGGCCCCGGCGGTCCCTACACAGCGCTCGCCGTCGACGGCGGCGTACCGCGGGTCGAGCCCGGTGACTCGGCCGCGACGGTGATCGGCGGCGAGGGGTCGCACCGGGTCGCCTTCTACGCCCGTGACGGCGCCGGCAACGTCGGCGAAGGATCGGCGCCGGTCGCCAGCGTCCGGATCGACGAATCGCCGCCGTTGGTCGCCTTCGCCGACTCCCAGGATCCGCGCGACCCCGAGCGGATCGAGGCCACCGTCAGCGATGCCCTCTCCGGCCCGGCGGCGCGAGGGTCGATCGCGGTGCGGCCGGCGGGCTCGCGCCAACGCTTCGCGCCGCTGCCGACCACCGCGTTCTCCGGCCGCCTGGTCGCCGATTGGGACTCCGACTCGTTCCCACCCGGGACCTATGAGTTCAGGGCGAGCGGATACGACGGCGCCGGCAACACGGCGAGCTCGGAGCGGCGCGGCAACGGCGTGCGGATGGTGCTGGCGAACCCGGCGAAGACGCCGGCGGCGATCGCGGCCGGGTTCGGCGGCCGGCCCATGTTCAGGCGCGCGTACGGGGGCGGAGCCTCCTACGGCGGCCGCCTCACCTCGGCCACCGGTTCTCCTCTGGGCCACCTGTCGCTCCAGGTGGTCGAGAGCTTCGAGGCCGGAGCCGAGCTGCGGCAGCGCACGACCACGGTCCAGACCGCGGCCGACGGGTCCTTCCGCACCCCCCTCGCCCCCGGCCCGAGCCGCCGGGTCGAAACCGTCTTCGCCGGTGCTCGCGGCCTCGGCCGCACCGCCGGCGGCAGGGCGCACCTGCGGGTGCTGAGCGGCGTCCGCCTGCACGCTTCCGCGGCGGCGGCCCGGATCGGCGGCCCCCCGGTCGTCTTCAGCGGTCGCCTCGGCGACCTCGGCGCTCCCCTCGGGGCCGCCGGCAGGCCGGTCGAGCTCCAGTTCCGGCTCAGCCACGGCAAGTGGTCGGAGTTCCGCACCGTCCAGACCGACTCCCACGGTCGCTTCCGCTACCCCTACTCCTTCAGCGACGACGACAGCCGCGGCGTCCGCTTCCAGTTCCGCGCCTTCGCCCCGGCGCAGGACGACTGGCCCTACGAGCCGGCGGGGTCGAGACCAGTTCTCATCGCAGGTCGCTGAGCACGGACCTGCGACTAGGAGTGCTCAGCACCAAGCGGGGCGACAACAAAAAGAGCCCCGCATGCTGGTTGCATGCGGGGCTCTTTGAGGTGGCGCATCCGCGCCGTGTGCTGAGTGCTCCTAGCGCAGGGACGCGAGTTGATCAGTTACCTGGTCCACGAGACCCTGGGCGCGGGAAGTCGGGCCGTCGATGGCGCGACGGACGCGGGACTCGACCTCGTTGCGGTTGCGCTTCAGGGTCGTCTCGACCGTGCGCTGGTGCTTGCGGGCTTCGCGCTCGACCCGGTTGCGGGTCTTGCGGGCCTCGGTGGTCGCCTTACGGCGGGCGCTGGTGCCGCGACGCTCGGTGCGCTTGACGGTTTTGCGCAGCTGCGTGCGGTAGGACTTGAGCTGTTTCTCGGCGCTGGCGCGGCCGGTCCAGGGCTCGACGATGTCGGAGACGCGGTCGCTGACGCTGAGGACGATGCCGACCGGCACGTCGACGGCGGCCTCGGCCACGGTCTGCACCTGGTTCTTCTCAGCGACGACGGTCTTGGTGGCGGCGCGTTTGGTGGCTTTGGCGGTGGACGCAGCCGATTTTTTGGCTTCGGTGGTCGCGCGTTTAGCCTGAGTTTTCGATTTGCTGCCGTTTTTCGTGTCTGCCATGAAAGTTGAATCCCTTCGAATTTTGTTTGCCTGCCTGGGCGTTCGGCGAGTGTAACGAACATACGTTCTTTTGCGAACACACGTTCTTAACCTCTTTGGCGGGGGTGGTTACACGGCGGCGGCGGCTTGCGCGGCGCGAACCGTCGCCAACGCGGAGGGGCCGCGGGCGGCGGCGATCGGGTAGCGGGCATCGAGCCCCAGATCCGCCTCCTCGAGCGCAAGCTCGCCGAAGGCGACCTCCCCGCCCGCCTCGCGGACGATCAGCTGCGCGGCGGCGGCGTCGACCGAGCGGCAGGAGCGCAGGCTCAGCATCGCGTCGAAACGTCCCGCGCCCACGTAGGAGGCGGTGATCGCGATCGAGCCGACGACCCGCAGCCGGTAGGCCTTCCCGGCCAGTGCCCGCAGGGCCGGCAGCGACCACTCCGGCTCGGCCGACTCCAGGCCCACCACCTCCAGCTTCTCGGCCTCGGCGCTGACCCGGGCGGCGCGATCGCCGAGCGTCGCCCCCTCGCCGCGGCGAGCGGCGAACTCCTCGTCGGCACCGAAGTCGTGGACGAAGCCGAACTCGACATCGGCCATCGCGGAGCCGGAGGCGACGGCGATGCTGAGGCTGTGCGAGGGGATCGTGCGGCGGGCGTTGAGCGAGCCGTCGATCGGGTCGATCACCACGCGGGCGTCGCTGCCGGAGCCGAACGAGACCTCGCCGCGCTCCTCGGAGACGGCCACGAACGAAGCCCCCTGCGCGGCCAGCGCGTCGAGCTCGGCGAAGACGACGTCCTCGCAGCGGCGGTCGATCGCCAGGGTGTGGTCTCCCCCCTCGCCGACCCCCTCGTAGACGGTGCGTTCCTCACTGGTTGCGGTCGCCGCGAAGATCGCCCGCTGGGCCGCCACGGCGCGGCGGCAGATTCCCAGCCAGTCTGCGGAGAAAACGTCCATCGGCCGGATGCTACGTCGCGCTAGCGTTGGGCGATGCGCGAGGGGCAGCAGGCGGCGGCAACGGAGACCGGTGGGCGCGAGCTCGCGGTCGCCCACGACAGCGGCCCGCTGCTGGTCTTGGGGGCGGCCGGGACCGGCAAGACCGAGCTGCTGGCGCGGCGGCTGGCGCGGCTGGCGGCGGACGGCACCGCGGCGGACCGCGCCCTGGTGATCGGCTCCACCCGCGCCACCGCGCGGCGGCTGCGCGAACGGTCCGAGGCGCTGCTGCGGGGGCCATTCGAGGAGCTCTGGATCGGCAGCTGGGACACGATCGGCGAGCGGCTGCTGCGCGAGCACGCGGAGGCAGCCGGACTCGACCCCTTCTTCGACGTGCTCGGCCCGGCCGAGCGCCTGGCGATGCTGCTTGACCGTCTCGACCAGCTGCCGCTGCGCCGGCACGAGATCCGCGGCAACCCCGCCGGCCTGCTGGCGCGGCTGCTGGCGCGGATCGACGAGCTGAAGGCCGAACGCGTCGGACCGACGCGATTGGAGCAGCGCGCCCATGCGGCTGAGAAGGAGGCCTCCGACGAGGCGGCGACGGAGGCGGCCCGCCGCGAGCTCGAGTTCGCCGAGCTCTACACGGCCCACGACCGCATCCTCGCCGGGGCCGGCAGCCTCGACCGCGGCGACGTCTTCCTCGCCCTCGACTGCCTCTTCGCCGAACGCCCCGACGTCCGCCGCCAAATCGCCGACCGCTTCAAGTACCTGATGGTCGACGAGCTCGAGGAGGCGACCCCCGCGCAACGCGCGATCCTGGAAGCCCTCTCTGGCGACAACCCGAACCATCTCTACGCGCTCGAGGAATCCGATCCCTCCGGCGGCCTGGAGGGGGGCGGGATGGGGAGTCCGAGAACGGACGCCCCCGCCCGCCCGCAGGACTCCCCATCCCGCCACGCTTCGCCAACCGAGTGGTTCCGATCCCTCCATCCCGATGGCGAGGTCATCGCCCTCGAGCATCGGTTTCGGGAGCCGGCGGTGCGGTTTTGGAGATGCACCAACGAGCGCGCCCAGTCTCAGGCCGTCGCCCGCGAGGTCGAGCACTTGGTCGCCGGCGGGGCGGAGCCGGCACAGATCTGCGTGCTGGTCGCCGACCCGGCCGGGCAGGGCGGGGTGGTCGCGGCGGCGATGGAGGAGCGCGGCATCCCCTTCCACCTCTCCGGGCCGGCGGCGCTGTTCCAGCGGCCCGAGGTGCGCGACGCGATCGCCTGGCTGCGGGCGCTCGCCGACCCCGACGACTCGCCGGCGGTGGCACGGGCGCTGACCCGGCCGCCGATCGAACTGCGCCCCGGCGACCTGGCGCGGCTGACGACGATCGCGCGGCGGCGCAAGCAGGACATGGTCGCCGCCTGCGAGGCCGCGCTCGACAGCCCCCAGTTCCAGCCCGAGGCGCGCGAGCGGATCCAGTCCTTCCTTAAGCTCTACAACGCGGCCGCGGCGGCGATGGAGGAGCGCCGCGCCGACGTCTTCGTGCGGCGGCTGATCGAGCGGGTGGGGTTGCGCCGCCAGCGCCTCTTCGCCGCCCAGCCGGAGGTCGCCGAGCGCCTGCTCGGGCTCTCGCGCCTGGCCGAGCTGGCGACCGCCTGGGCGCGGCGCGAGCCGCACGGCTCGACCCGCGGCTTCGTCGCCTACCTCAGCGCCGTCGCCGAGGCGGGGGTCGAGCCCGCCGGCGACGAGGAGCCGCCCTCCCCCGGCTCGGTCCAGGGGATGGCGATGGACACCGTCAAGGGGATCGGCTTCGACCACGTCTTCGTGCTCGGGCTCGAGGGCGAGGCCGACTGGGCGCGGATCGGCTGGCCGGCGCGGACCGGCCTCGTGCTCTCCCGGGTCGAGCGCGGCGAGCAGGGCGAGGCGCGCCCGTCCCGCTTCTACGAGGAGGCGCTGGCGGCGGCGAGCGGCGCGGAGGAAGAGCACGGCGAGGAGCTGTTCGGCCCCGCCGAGGGGCTGCACGCCACCTACCGGACCCTGCGCGAGCAGGTGCTGGAGGCCTCCTGGAAGGCCGGGCGCGAGCTCTCGGAGCCGCGCCTGGACACGGCGATCGACGTCAACCGGGCGATCGCCCGCTACCTGGAGCTGCTGAAGCTGGCGGCGCTCGCCCAGCGCCCTGGCGACGAGCCGACGGCGGAGGCAATCGCCGCCGTCAACGGCCTCCTGCGCCAGGTCGCCACCCCCGAGCAGCAGGCCGAGCTCGACGCCTCCTCGCTCGACTCCTACCTGCTCGACTCCGAGCACGACGCCGGCCGTCGACGCGAGCTGATCGCGGCCCGCGAGGAGCCCTCGCTGGAGGCCTTCCTGCCGCGCCGTGGCGACGGCATGCTCAGCCTCTCGGCCTCCGACCTCACCCTCTACCTGACTTGCCCGCTGAAGTACAAGTTCGCCCGCGTCTTCGGGATCCCGCAGGAGCCGACGATCAACCAGCGCTTCGGGATCCTCATCCACAACGTGCTCGAGCGCTTCCACAAAGAGCCGCCGGAGAGCGACGAGGACGGGCTGCGGCAGCTGACCCACCTGTTCGAGACGGGCTGGCGGCGGACCGGCTTCGGCGCCACCGACGACGAGCTGCAGTTCCGCGATCGCGCCCGCGAGGCGCTGCGCCTCTATTGGGAGCGCGAGCGGGTCGCCGAGGGCGAGCCGGTCTGGCTCGAGCGCAAGTTCGACTTCAAGGTCGGCGAGCACCACGTGCGCGGCCGAGTCGACCGCGTCGACCGCCTGCCCGACGGCGACTACGAGCTGATCGACTACAAGACCGGCGAGCGCCGCACCGAGGAGCAGCTGGAGAACGACCTGCAGCTGGCGCTCTACCGGCTCGCCGCCCGCGAGGCCTGGGAGGTCGAGGCCAGCACGGGCAGTTATTACTACGTGCTCGACGCCGACAAGGTCGCCGCCCCGACCAGGCCCGACGACGCCGAGCGGGTCGAGCGCACGGTGCTGCAGGTCGGCGAGGGCGTTCTCAGCCAGGACTTCGAGCCGCGCCCCTCGCCCAGCGTCTGCAGCTGGTGCGACTACCGCCTGATCTGTCCGGCCGCGGAAACGTAAAGGGCTGCGTCCTCAGCGACCGTCGCCGCGCTGCCTGAGGAAGCGCTGGAACTCGCGGGCGATCGTGTCGGCAGAGGGCAGCTCCTCGCCCTCCTCGGTCAGCAGGTCGACCTGTTCGGCCTCGATCCGGGCGACCAGCTCCTCGATCTCCGGGTTGGCGGCGATCGCGCGGCCGATCTGCTCCTCGTAGTCGCTCGTTTCCTCCTCCAGCTCGGAGGCCTCGACGGCGATCCCGGTCAGACCCTCGAGCCGGCGCAGCAGCGCCAGCGCCGCTTTCGGGTTGGGAACGGCGGCGACGTAGTGGGGCACCGCCGCCCAGAGCGAGGCGGAGTTGATCCCGGCCTGGTGGCAGAGGTCGTGGACGACGCCGACGATCCCGGTCGGCCCCTCGTAGTTGGAGCGCTCGAGGTCGAGCTCGGCGACCAGCTCCTCATCGGCGGCGAGGCCGGTGATCGGCACCGGCAGCGTGTGCGAGACCTCGGCGATCAGCGCCCCGAGGGTGATCACCAGCTCGACGCCGAGGGCGTCGGCGGCGGTCGCGATCGTCTCCGAGAAGGTGCGCCAGCGCAGGTTCGGCTCGGTCCCGTCGAGCAGGACCAGGTCACGGTCGGCAGTGGGGACGCGGACCGCGATCAGGTTGTTCTCCGGCCAGTCGATGCGGCGGGTCTCGCCGTCGACCATGCTGATCGTCGGCCGCGTCGACTGGAAGTCGAAGTACTCCTCCGGGTCGACCTTGGCGATCAGCTCCGAATCGAACGAGGAGGCGACCGCGCCGAGCGCCGTCGAGGCGGCCGCGGCGGCGTCGTTCCACCCCCGGAAGGCGCAGACCAACACGGGAGATCGCAGATGCGGCAGGTCGCCTTCCCAGGTGAGCGAATCCACGCTCTGAGCGTAGACGATGGGCCGAGCGGCCCCGCTGCCGCGCGGACGCTAAGGCAGGTGCGGTGGGCGCTGGCGATGCCAGCCCCGGGCCTGCTCCAGCTGGGCCGCCAGCGAGAGCAGCAGCGCCTCGCCTTCGGCGGGGGCGACCAGCTGGGCGCCGATCGGGAGGCCGGCCGCGGTAAAGCCGGCGGGCACGCTGATCGCCGGCCAGCCGACCACGTTCCAGGGCCAGGCGAACGGGCAGGTGGCGCTGGCAGCGGTGCTCGTCGCCCAGTAGCCCCGGCCCTTGAAGTGGTCGATGCGCGGCGGCGCCTGCGCCGTGGTCGGGGTGAGGACGAGGTCGAAGTCGCCGAAGATCGCGCCCATCCGCCGCCGCAGCGGCAGCTCCGCGGCGCGGGCGGCACGGGCGGGAGCGCCGCTCAGCAGGCGGCCCATGCGAGCGTGGACGCGGGTGCGGGGTTCGAGCTGGGCGCGGTCGATCTCGCGCTCGCTGAGCCAGGCGTCCACTGCCGACATCCCGCGCGGGATCAGCGCCGCCCCGACCAGGCCGTAACCGGGGTCGCGCGACTCGACCTCGTGGCCGAGCTCGGCGAGGCTCGCGGCCAGGCCCTCGACCGCGGCGCGGTGCTCGGCGTCGAGCTTGTTCGTGGCCCCGATCGGGGTGGCGAAGGAGAGGGCGATGCGGAGGCGCCCCGGCGCGCGGGCGGCGGCATCCGCGAACGGCTCCGGCGGCGCCGGGACGTGGTGGCGGTCGGCCGGGACGTTGCCGGCGAGGACGTCGAGCATCAGCGCCGAATCGGCGACACCGCGGGTCAGCGGGCCGTAGCAGCTGAGGCCGTTGAAGGCCTCGGCGTCGGGCCAGGTGGAGACGCGGCCGCGCTGGGGCTTGAGGCCGACCAGGTTGGTCCAGGCGGCGGGGATGCGGATCGAGCCGGCGCCGTCGGAGCCCATTGCCCCGGCGACGATCCCGGCCGCGACCGCGGCGGCGGCCCCGCCGCTGGAGCCGCCCGGCGTGTGCTCGGGCTGCCAGGGGTTGCGGGTGACGCCGAAGGCCTCGGTCTCGGAGAAGTGCCACTGGCCGACCTCGGGCGCGTTGGTCTTGCCGACGACGATCGCGCCGCCCTCGCGCAGGCGCCGGACCGGCTCGGCGTCGCGTTCGGCCGGGCGGTGCTCGCCGGCGCAGCCGAACGGCGTCCCGTGGCCGCTGAGGTCGACGTCGTCCTTGATCGCCACCGGCACCCCGAGCAGCGGCTCGCGCTCGCCGGCGGCCAGGCGCCGGTCGGCCTCATCGGCGGCAGCGAGGGCCTGCTCGGCGCAGACGATGCGGAACGCGTTGAGGGTCGGCTGCGTCGCCTCGATCCGCTCCAGCGAGCGCTCGGTCAGCTCCCGCGAGCTGACCGCGCCGCTCGCGAGCGCCGCCGCCTGCTCGACGAGGCCGTCCAGCTCGCGGTCGGCGGCGACGGTCATGCCGCCTCCACCGCGATGCGGGCACCGCGCTTGGGGGCGAAGGTGATGGCGCGGCGGGTGACCCGCTCGTCAGCGTCGTCCCGGGGGACGAGGCTGACCCGGTCGAGCACGGTCTGGAGCACGATCCGCATCTCGAAGAGGGCGAAGCTGGCGCCGAGGCAGCGGCGCACGCCGCCGCCGAAGGGGATCCACTGGTAGGTGCCGGGCGGGTCGTCGAGGAAGCGCTCGGGGCGGAACGCCTCGGGCTCGGGGTAGAGGTCGGGCCGGCGGTGCAGCAGGTAGATCGAGGGGTTGATCGTGACCCCGGCCGGCAGCAGGTGACCGCCGATCTGCAGCGGTGCGGTCAGGTGGCGGCCGACCGCGGTGACGACCGGGCGCAGGCGCAGCGCCTCCTTGATCGTCGCCTCCAGGTAAGGAGCGGGGTCCTCTCCTCGGCGCCGCTCGGCGACCAGCCGCTCGACCACGGCCGGGTGCCGGACCAGGCGCTCCAGGGTCCAGCTCAGCGCCGTCGCCGTCGTCTCGTGGCCGGCCAGCAGCAGGGTCATCAGCTCGTCGCGCAGCTCGAGGTCGGTCAGCGGCTCGCCGTCCTCGTCGCGCGCCTCCAGCAGCAGCGAGAGGATGTCGTCGTGAGCGCCCGCGTCGGCCTGGGCGCGGCGGGCGTGGATCTCCTCGTAGACGACGCGGTCGGCGTCGGCGACGAGCTGGTTGAGGCGGCCCCAGGGGCTGCGCGGGCGCGGGTTGGCGGAGCTGGTGATCTGCAGGGCGAGCAGCCGCAGCTGGCTGGCGGAGGCGTCGAGCAGGCGGCGCAGCGGGGCGCCGACGCGTTCGATCCGGGCCGGGTCGTCGAGACCGAAGACGGTGCGGAGGATGATCTCGAGCGTGATCGCCTGCATCGAGGGGGCGGCGGCGAACTCGGTGCCGTGCGGCCAGGCGGCGACCTGGCGCTCGGCGACCGCCCGCATCGTCTCGCCGTAGGCCTTCATCCGCTCGCCGTGGAAGGGGGGCAGCATCAGCTTGCGCTGGCGCATGTGGGCGGCGCCGTCGAGCAGCAGCACCGAGCGGTCGCCGAGCAGCGGTCGCAGGATCTCGTTGTTCTTGCCGGCGTGCAGCTGTTCGGGGTCGCCGGTGAAGACGGTCTTCACCGCCTCCGGGTCGGAGGTGATGACCATCGTGCGCTCGTCGGAGAGGCGCAGGGTGAAGTACTCGCCGTAGCGGCGCTCGCAATCGACGAGGAACGAGGTCGGCTGCAGGACGAAGCGGCCGAGCAGGAGCGGCCGCGGCAGGGCGGGCCCGGGCGGCAGGGCCGGGGTCGCGGTGGGGGCGATGGCGGGCGGCGGTTTGTTGACCGTCAGTTCAATAGTGCCGGGATTTGTAGCAGCTATTGAACTGGCGGTCAATAGCGGTTAGCCTGCGACCCGTGGAGCTGACCGCGAAACGCCGGCTGAGCACCGACGCGCGGCGCGAGCAGCTGCTCGCCTCCGGCGCCCGCCTGCTCGCCGAGCGCCCCTTCGACGAGGTCTCGATCGAGGAGATCGCCCGCGCGGCCGGCGTCTCCAAGGGCCTGCTCTACCACTACTTCCCGACCAAGAAGGACTTCCTCATCGCCGCCCTGGAGCGTGGCCAGGAGGAGCTGGCGGCGCTGACCGCGCCGGACCCGTCCCTCCCTCCCGCCGAGCAGCTCGCCGCCAGCCTCGACCGCTTCCTCGACTTCGTCGAGGAACACGAGGCCGCCTACGCGGCGATCTTCCGCAGCCGCGGTGGCGGCGACCCGGAGATCCAGGCGGCGCTGGAGGCCGGGCGCCAGCAGCGGATGGACGCGGTGATCGAGTCCCTGGCCAGCTGGGAGGCGGCCCCGGCCAGCGTCGCCCGCACCCCCGCGCTGGAGACCGCGGTCCAGGGCTGGTTCTTCTTCATCGAAGGAGCGGTGCTGCGCTGGCTCGAGCGCCGGGACATGGAGCGCGACGAGCTGCGCGAGCTGCTCGCCCTCGCCCTGATCGGCTCGCTGCAGGCGGCGGAGACGGTCGGCGGCGCCGGCTGAGCTCGGGCTCAGGGCGCGGAGCGGGCGCGGCGGATGAGCTGGGTCGCCATGAACAGGGCGAGGGCGGCGAAGGAGAGCTGCAGGGCGCGCTCGGGGACGTTGTTGGCGACGGCGACGCCGATCAGGACGCCGAGCGGGGAGAGGACGCCGATGATCAACGCCTCGCGGACGCGGACGTTGCCGTAGCCGTTCTGGCGGTAGGCGCCGACCAGGGCGACGATCACGATCGTCAGCAGCGAGGTCGACTCGGCCTCGACCTGGCCGAGGCCGAGGAAGATCGTCAGCGCCGGCACGAAGAGGATGCCGCCGCCGACGCCGACCAGCCCGCCGGCGAGGCCGCCCGCGACCGCGATCAGAACCGCCAGGACCTCGTTCATTTGAGAATCAGCTCGATCGCGATCGCGACCAGCAGCGCCGCGAACAGGTAGGAGACGGCGCGCTGGGGGATCCGCTGCTGGATCGCGGTGCCGAGGACGACGCCGACGACCGCCGGGATCGCCAGCAGCAGCCCGGTGACGACGTGGACGTTGCCGTAGAGCCCACCGCCGGCGAGCGCCCCGAGCGAGCCGATGAGGACGATCGCGGCGAGGCTGGTCCCGGTCGCGAGGCGCTCGCCGTAGCCGAACCAGAAGATCAGCAGGGGCACGATCACGGTGCCGCCGCCGACCCCGAAGAGGCCGCTGAAGACGCCGGCGAGGGTGCCGATCGCCGCCAGCTTCAGCATCGAGTCCGAGGGCAGCGACTCGGAGCGGGGCGGCATGCGGCGATACTAGATGCCGTGCCTCGCGAATCCGAGACGGGGGAAGGCCGCTGGGCCGCGCTGCTGGAGCCGCTGCGCGCCGTCCCCTCCCGCACGGCGATCCTCACCGACGTCGACGGCACCCTGGCGCCGATCGCCGAGCGGGCCGAGCAGGCGGCGGTGCCGGCGGCGGCGCGGCAGGTGCTGGAACGGCTGAACGAGCGCTATGGCCTGGTCGGCTGCGTCTCCGGGCGCCAGGCCGAGGAGGCGCGGCGGCTGGTCGGTCTCGACGGGATCGCCTACGCCGGCAATCACGGCCTCGAGCTGCTGTTGCCCGGCGATGAGGCGCCGCGGCCCGATCCCTCGCTGGCCGGCCGCGAGCGCGAGGCCGCCGAGTTCGTGGCCGGGCTCGAGCCCGCGACACTGGCCGCGGCCGGACTGCGGCACGAGGACAAGGGCCCGATCCAGGCGCTGCACTGGCGCGGCGCCGCGGACGAGGGGCACGCGGAGGGACAGGCCCACGAGATCGCGGTCGAGGCCGGCCACGCCGGGCTGGAACCGCGCTGGGGCCGCAAGGTGCTGGAGCTGCGCCCGGTCGGCGGCGGCGGCAAGGACGCCGCGGTCGCCTCGCTGCTGGCCGGCGGGGAGCTCCGCGCCGCGATCTACGCGGGCGACGACCGCACCGACCTCGACGCCTTCCGCCGCCTGCGCGAGCTCGGCGAGGAGGGGGAGCTGGAGACCGCGGTCTGCGTCGGCATCGTCTCGCCGGAGGCGCCGCCGGAGCTGCCCGAAGAGTCCGACCTGATCGTCGACGGGCCGGAGGGCTGGCTGGCGATCCTCGAGTCGCTGGCGGAGTAACGGTGCCTTACACCGACCTGCTGCGAGTCACCGTCTTCGTAACCGGCGCCGAGGCGACGGCGCTGGGGGCGATCACGGCGATCGGCGCCAACCGCGACGGCGACACCACCGCGATCCTCGTCGCCGTGGTCTGGTGGCTGGCCTCGCTGGCGATCGGCATCTACCTCGGCCGACCGGCCCGCGCCGCCGACGACGTCCGCGACGCGCTCTCGCGGGCGCGCACCGCGACCTCGCTGCCGGAGGAGTCGCCGGCCCGGATCGCCGCCGGCCGGCTCTGGCCGATCGTGCTGACCGCGCTGGTCGCCGGCGGGCTCGGCTTCTTCTTCCCCGGCGTCGCCGTGATCGGCGCCGGCTACGCGCTGATCGTCTCGCTCGCCTGGCACACCCGCGAGGCCGCGGTCCTCGGCATCGAGCACCGCGACGGCGTCAAGTTCTACGTCGTCCCCACCTCGGCCCTGAAACCGGTCGAGCTGGTCCGCACGCCGGGCCTGCGCAGCGACCGGCTCAGCCGGGCTTGAGGACTTGACCCACCCCTGGTGGGGTCAAGTCCTCAACTTAGGCCGGCGAGCTTCTTGAACTGCGCCCAGCCGCGGGTGTTGGCGACGTCGGCCTTGGTCAGCCAGGCGCGGCGGGCGGTGGCGATTCCGTAGGCCATGTTGGCGAGCGTGTCGACGCCATGGGCGTCGGTGTTGACGACGATCTTGACCCCGGCGTCGACGGCGAGGCGGGCGTGGCGGTCGGAGAGGTCGCGGCGGTTGGGGTTGGCGTTGATCTCGATCATCGTGCCGGTGCGGGCGGCGGCCTCGGCGATCGCCTCGACGTCGATCCCGTAGGGCTCGCGGCGGCCGATCAGGCGCCCGGTGAGGTGGCCGATGCAGTTGACCTGGGGGTTCTCGATCGCGGCGAGCACGCGCGCGGTCATCTCCTTGGGCGAGATCGAGAAGGAGGTGTGGACGCTGGCGACCACCCAGTCCAGCGCCTCGACCAGGTCGTCCGGGTAGTCGAGGCCGCCGTCGAGGCCGATGTTGATCTCCGATCCGGCCAGCAGGCGGAAGCCCTTCTTCCCCTTGTTCCAGGCGCGGATCTCCTCGATCCGCTCCCAGAGCCGCTCGGGGGTGACGTGGTCGCCGAAGCCGTGGCTGGCGGAGTGGTCGGTGATCGCCATGTAGGCGTAGCCACGGTCGCGGCCGGCCTCGGCCATCTCCTCCAGCGTGTTGCGACCGTCGGAGAGGGTGGTGTGGGAGTGGAGATCTCCCTTGACGTCGCTGAGTTCGATCAGGTCCGGCAGCTTGCCTTCGCGCGCCGCCTTCAGCTCGCCCCGGCCCTCGCGCAGCTCCGGCTCTATGTATGAGTAGCCGAGGCGCTCGTAGACCTCGGCCTCGCTCTCGCAGAGGTCGACCTTGCCGCTCTCGGTCTCGGTGATGCCGTGCTCGGAGACGGAGATGCCGCGGGCCACCGCCTCTTCGCGCAGCTGCACGTTGTGGGCCTTGGAGCCGGTGAAGTGCTGCAGCAGGTTGCCGAAGGCGGCCGGGGGGACGATCCGCAGGTCGACCGAGACGCCGTTGTGGGTCTGGGCGCGGACGCCGTTGGGGCCGGGCTTGCCGGCGCCGGCGATCAACGGGTTGGCGGCCATCGCCTCGGCGAGCGCGGTCGGCTCCTCGGCGGTGGCGATGATGTCGATGTCCTTGCAGGTCTCGGCCCAGCGCCGGGCGGAGCCGGCGACCTCGACCCGGTTCGCGGCCGGGTGCTCGCGCAGCGTCGCCGCCAGCTCCTCGGCGATCGGGCGCACCTTCGAGAGCAGCAACCGGCCCGGGCCCTCGCCGGGCTCGCCGAGCCGCTCCAACGAGGCCAGGACGTTTTCCTCCGCCTTCGGGCCGAGCCCTTTGAGGTCGCGGATCTTGTGCGCCTCGGCCGCCGCCCTGAGGTCCTCGACGGTGGCGATCTCGAGCTCGTCGTAGAGGCGGCGGGCGGTTTTCGTCCCCAGCCCCGGCACCCGCGTCACCTCGATCAGCGTGGTCGGGAACTTCGCCTTCAGCTTCACCGCCGCCGGGATCTCGCCGGTCGCCAGCAGGGCGTCGATCTTTTCCGCCAGCGTCTTGCCGACGCCGGGAATGTCGGTCGCCCTCCCCTTCGCCGCCAGCTCGGCGACCGAGACCGGGCTGTCGCGGATCGCGTGGGCGGCGTTGCTGTAGGCGAGGACCCGGTATTTGACGGCGCCGTCGAGCTCGTAGAGGACTCCCAGCTCTTCCAGCGCGGCGGCGATCTCGGCGTTGGTCACGGGCTCCAAGTTATCCCCTCGCCGGTAGCGATCTTTACTTGGCCTTTCGACCGCCGAATAGCATCGAGCACGATGCCCGAACCCGACCGCGGTCCAGCCTGGCTGGTCCTCCCCACCTACAACGAGTCCGAGAACGTCGAGGCGCTGGTCGAAGCCGCGCGGGCAAAGCTGCCGGCCTCGGCACAGGTGCTGATCGTCGACGACGGCTCGCCCGATGGGACCGGCGCGATCGCCGACGATCTGGCCGCGCGGCACGACAACATCAGCGTCCTCCACCGCCAGGTCAAGGAAGGGCTCGGCCCCGCCTACATCGCCGGCTTCCGCCACGCCCTCGCCGGCGGCGCCGGGCTGGTGCTGGAGATGGACTCCGACTTCTCCCACGACCCCGCCTACCTGCCGCGCCTGCTGGAGGCGGCGAAGCGGGCGGACCTCGTGCTCGGCTCGCGCTACGTGCCGGGCGGCGGCGTCAGCGACTGGGGCCCGCTGCGCAAGGCGATCAGCCGCGGTGGCAGCGCCTACGCGAAGCTGGTCCTCGGGGTCGAGATCGAGGACCTGACCGGCGGCTTCAAGTGCTTCCGCCGCGAGGTGCTGGAGGCGATCGACCTCGACTCGATCCAGGCCCGGGGCTACGCCTTCCAGGTCGAGATGACCTACCGCGCCCTGCGGGCCGGCTTCAAGGTGGTCGAGGTGCCGATCGTCTTCCGCGACCGCCAGACCGGCAGCTCGAAGATGGACCGGGCGATCGTCGCCGAGGCGATCTGGCGGGTGCCGCTGCTGCGCTTCGGGCCGCACCACGTGGTCAATCCGAAAGCGCCCGCAGAGCGGCCCGTGGGCCAGTTCGGGTCGCCGCGATGAGGCGCTATACTTTCTGAAGTATTGAGCTAAGAACCTCGAATCCGGGAGACGGATATCCAGTGACTGGGAAACTGACCGACGTAACCGACGCCACCTTCAAAGCCGACGTGCTCGATGCCGACGGGCCTGTTCTCGTCGACTTCTGGGCTCCCTGGTGCGGTCCCTGCCGCGTCGTCCACCCGGTCCTCGAGGAGATCGACGGCGAGCGCGACGACCTCAAGATCGTCAGCATCAACGTCGACGAGAACCAGCAGACGGCCGCCCAGTACGAGGTCCTCTCGATCCCGACGATGATCCTCTTCAAGGAGGGCGCGATCGCGAAGAAAGTCGTCGGGGCGATGCCGAAGCGGCGCCTCGAGGCCGAGCTGGAGCCGGCGCTCGCCTAGCGGCGGCGCCACTCCCTCTCACCGAGATGCCGTTCGTAGAGGTCCACTGGTTCGAGGGGCGAAGCGACGAGCAGAAGGCGAAGATCGCGAAGCGGATCGAAGAGGCGCTGATCGAGGAGGCCGGGGTTGCTCCTGATCACTGCTGGGTCAAGTTCAGCGACTCGGCGAAGACTGACTTCATCATCGGTACGGCGGACCCTGAGAGCGCATCCCGGTAGGGGTTCCACTTAACTTTTTTGCGGATCGTTACTAGCTGTCGCCCGGTTCGCGGCGCCAAAAAAGTACAAGACGTTCCACCCCTACCGGGATGCGCTCTAGGCGCGGCGGAGGTTGATGGTCAGGTCTTGGCCGTCGAGCTTGGTGCTGGGGGCGTCGGGCGCGTCGTAGGCGACGGAGGTGGCTAGGACCTCGTTGGCCAGGTAGGGCTCGTGGGCGCGGGCCGCTGCGATCAGGTCGGCGTCGCCGCCGAGTGAGAGGGCGATGCGGTCGGTGATTTGTAGGCCCGCCTCTTTGCGGGCGATCTGGATGGCGTGGACGATCTCGCGGGCCAGGCCCTCCTGACGGAGGTCGTCGTCGAGCTCGAGCTGGAGGGCGACGGCGTGGCCGGCCTCGGCTTCGACCTCGTAGCCGTCGAGCGGCTGCAGGGCGAGGGTGATCTCGTCGGGGCCGAGGGTGTGCTCGTCGCCCTCGACGTTGATCCCGACCTCCCCCCCGTCCGCCATCACCGCCGCGACGTGGGCGGCATCGAGCGCCGCGACCGCGGCGGCGACCTGGGGCATGCGCTTGCCGAAGCGCGGACCGAGGGTGCGGTAGTTGGGCTTCGCCGTGTAGCGGACCAGCTCGCCCTCGTCGCTGACGAAGTCCAGCTCCTTGACGTTGAGCTCAGCGATGACCAGGTCGGCTCGGGCTTCGATCGCCTCGCGCTCGGCCTCGTTGGCGACGATCACGGCGCGGCGCAGCGGCTGGCGCACCTTCGCCTTGGCCTGGCCGCGGGCGGCGCGGCCGAGCTCGACAGTGAGGCGCACCGCCTCCATCCCGCTCTCGAGCGCGGGGTCGGCGAGCGCGGCGTCGACCTGCGGGTAGTCGCGCAGGTGGACCGAGTCGTGCTGCTCGCCTGTCTGCGCGAGCACGCCGCCGGCGAGGTTGAGGTGGATCTCGTCGGCGAGGAAGGGGACGAAGGGGGCGAGCAGCGCCGCCGTCTCCAGCAGGCAGTGGCGCAGGGTCGCGAAGGCGGCGCGGTCGCCGTCCCAGAAGCGCCGGCGCGAGAGCCGCACGTACCAGTTGGAGAGCTCCTCGACGTACTCGGCGATCGCCCGGCCGGCGGCGGTGCAATCGAACTCGTCCATCTGGGCGCGCACGGTGGCGGTCGTCGCCTGCAGGCGCGAGAGCGCCCAGCGGTCGAGGTCGTTGGCCGGCTCGGGAGCGCCGTGGAAGTCGAGCGGGCCGAGGTCCTCGGCGTTGGCGTAGAGGACCCAGAAGGAGTACGTGTTCCAGAGCGTGAGCAGGAACTGGCGGACCGATTCGCCGACCGTGTCGACCGAGAAGCGGTAGCCGGCCCAGGGCTGCTGCGCGGTCAGGTAGTACCAGCGGAAGGCGTCAGCGCCGTGGGCGGAAATCACCTCCCAGGGGTCGACCACGTTGCCGCGGCTCTTCGACATCTTCTGGCCCTCGGGGTCGAGGATGAGGCCGAGGCAGACGCAGTTGCGGTAGCTCGACTCGCCAAACAGCAGCGTCGACTCGGCCAGCAGGGTGTAAAACCAGCCGCGGGTCTGGTCCTGGGCCTCGCAGATGTAGTCGGCCGGGAAGCGCTCCTCGAACTCGGCCTCGTTCTCGAACGGGTAGTGGAACTGCGCGAACGGCATCGCGCCGCTGTCGTACCAGGTGTCGATCACCGACTCGACCCGGCGCATCTCGCCGCCGCACTTGTCGCAGGGGATCCTCACCTCGTCGATGTAGGGGCGATGGAGGTCGTCGGGAACGGCGCCGCCGGAGCGCTCGCCCAGCTCTGCGACCGAGCCGATGCACTCGAGCTCGCCGCAGCCGCTCTCGGTGCAGCGCCAGACCGGCAGCGGCGTGCCCCAGTAGCGATCGCGCGAGAGCGCCCAGTCGACGTTGTTCTCCAGCCACTTGCCGAAGCGGCCGTGCTTGACGTGCTCGGGGTGCCAGCCGATCACCTCGTTGTTGGCGAGCATCCGCTCCTTCACCTCGGAGGTGCCGATGTACCAGCTCGAGGTCGCGTAGTAGAGCAGCGGCGTGCCGCAGCGCCAGCAGTGCGGGTAGGAGTGCTCGTAGACCTGCTCGCGGAAGAGCAGGCCGCGGCGCTCGAGGTCGGCGATCAGCTCCCGGGTCAGCTCCGGGTCCTTGACGAAGCGGTCAGCGAAGCCGCTGACGCGGGCGTCGAAGTGGCCGTCGGGCTTGACCGGGTTGTAGAGGGTCTGGCGCCGGGTCGGGTCGAAGATCCCGTTCGCGGCGGCGACCGCGTAGTCGTCCTCGCCGAAGGCCGGGGCGATGTGGACGAGGCCGGTGCCGTCCTCGGTGGTGACGAAGTCGCCGGCGAGGACTTGGAAGGGCTTGGCCTCGCCGTCGCCCTGGGGACCGTTGTCGGCGAGCGCGAAGACCGGCCCGTCGTAGCGGCGGCCGATCAGGTCGGCGCCGGAGAAGCGGGCAGCGACCGCGGCCCCCTCCCCCAGCACCTTCTCGAGCAGCGGCTCGGCCAGGATCAGGCTCTCGCCGTCGACCTCGGCGCGGACGTAGGTGACCGCGGGGGCGACGGCGACGGCGACGTTGCCGGGCAGGGTCCAGGGCGTCGTCGTCCAGACCAGCAGCGACTCGCCCGAGCGCGCGCCGGCGCCGTCGAGCAGCGGGAAGCGCACGTATATGGAGGGGTCCTCGACGTCTTTGTACCCCTGCGCGACCTCGTGCGAGGAGAGCGGGGTGCCGTCGCGGGGGCAGTAGGGGACGACCTTGTGGCCCTCATACAGACGACCCGCGTCCCAGTGCTTCTTCAGCGACCACCAGACCGACTCGATGTAGTCGTCCTCGAGGGTGACGTAGGGGTCGTCGAGGTCGATCCAGAAGCCGATCCGCTCGGTCAGCCGGTTCCACTCCTCGACGTACTCGAAGACCGACTCGCGGCAGCGCTGGTTGAACTCGGCGATGCCGAACTCCTCGATCTCCTGCTTGGAGGCGATGCCGAGCTGTTTTTCGACCTCGAGCTCGACCGGCAGCCCGTGGCAGTCCCAGCCCGCCTTGCGCGGGACCCGGTAGCCGCACATCGTCTTGTAGCGCGGGTAGACGTCCTTGAAGACGCGGGCGAGGACGTGGTGGGAGCCGGGGCGGCCGTTGGCGGTCGGCGGGCCCTCGTAGAAGCTCCAGACCTCGGCCCCGGCGCGGTTCTCGAGCGAACGCTCGAAGACGTCGCCGTCGCGCCAGCGCGCCAGCACCCGCTCCTCCAGCTCGGGAAAGGACTGCTTGGGATCGACTGGTGTGAATCCGGGCACGAACAGGCGATTCTAGGAGGGGCCGGTGCCTCCCAGCGGCGCGGGGCTCACCAGACGAGGATGAACTCGGCCGGGTCCTCCGGGTTCGCGTAGGCCGGGAGGGTCAGGCCAGCGTCCATGCGGTTGGCGGTGAAGACCGGCATCACTTCGCGGCGGCTGACCTCGCTGCGGCCGACGCCGGGGATGTCGAGGGCGAGCTTCAGCTTCATCAGCGGCATCTCGTTGACGGTGGTGTGCGAGTTGCCGACCTCGAGGATGGTGGCGCTGCCCTTGATCCCGTTGCGGAAGATCCAGTCCTGGTGGGCGGCCTTGGCGCGGGCGTGGCGCGCATACCAGCCGAGGCCGGCGGCGACGAGGACGAAGATCGCCCCGGTCGAGGCGAGGATCAGCGACGCTTCGGCGGGGGCGCCGGCCAGCACCGGCCCGACGCACATCGCCAGGCCCAGCAGGGTGAAGAAGCCGATCAGCCAGATGCCGGTGCGGTTGATCTGCATCGCTACTCCCCGCACTCCCGGGCGATCCGCTCGGCGACGTGGGCGGTCGCCTCGCAGAGCGCCGCCAGGCCGTCGGCGCCGGGATCGTCGCTCTCGACGCTGCCGAGCAGGATCCCGTAGGCGAGCTCGAAGGAGAAGTCGGCCGGCGGCTCGGTCGCCAGGTAGTCGACCAGCGCCGGCGAGAACAGCTGCCGCATCCAGTTCGGGTCCTGGTAGGGGCTGGTGGAGATCGTGTAGCGCTGGTTCAGCGCCGTGCTCTCGGTCCAGAGCTTCGAGTAACGCGCCTCGAAGCCGTAGAACTCGTCGTCGCGGGTGCTGCGCCCGCTGCGGACGCAGAAGAGCCGCGGCACCAGCGCGGTCGAGCCGTGGACCTCGACCAGGGCGACGTTGAAGCGGAAGGTCTTGTTGCGGGTGTAGGCGAGGTGGCCGACGATGCCGTCGGTCTCGCCACCGAGGCGGCCGCGGGCGGCCGGAGAGACCTGGCAGTGCTTGGACTCGACCAGCAGCGGCGTCAGGGCGCCGAGCCCGAGCGCCGGCACCGGCTCGAGCCCGCGCGCAGCGGCGAAGGTGGAGAAGGTCGCCTCGAGCTCGGCCACAGGCGGCTCAGCCTAACCGCGTATGTCCTTTGTCACCCTCTGGGTTACAAAAGCCATAGGGCTGTACGCTCCCGCACCGATGTCCTTCTACGACCTCAACGGGAGAGTGGCGCTGGTCACCGGTGCCGCCCGCGGAATCGGCTTCGAGACGGCGCGCCAGATGCACCTGCGCGGCGCCTCGGTCGCGGTGCTCGACCTCGATGCCGACGAGGCGCGCGAGGCGGCGGAGCGGATCGGCCCGCGGGCGATCGGGCTGGCCGGCGACGTCACCGACCAGAACGCGATGTTCGCCGCCGTTGCCGAGGTGGTCGAGAAGCTCGGCGGGCTCGACGTCGCCGTCGCCAACGCCGGCATCGCCCAGAAGCAGTTCGCCACCGCCCGGGGGATCTCCGGCGAGGAATGGGAGCGCGTCTTCGAGGTCGACCTGCTCGGGGTCTGGCGCACGGTGCGGGCGGCGCTGCCGCAGATCGTCGAGCGCCAGGGGCAGATGATCGTCGTCTCCTCCGTCTATGCCTTCGCCAACGGCATGGGCAACACGCCCTACGCGGTCGCCAAGGCCGGGGTCGAGGCGCTGGGACGCTCGCTCCGGGTCGAGCTCGCTCCGCACGGCGCCAGCGCCAGCGTCGCCTACTTCGGCTGGGTCGACACCAAACTGGTCCAGGACGCCTTCGACCAGGAGGACGGCGGTCGCATCAGAGAGCTCAGCCCCGACTTCCTGCTGAAGCGGATCACCCCCGACGAGGCCGGCGCCGGGCTGGTCCGCGGCATCGAGCAGCGCGCGCCCCGCATCTTCGTGCCGAAGTGGTGGCGCTACGTCGCCGCCTTCCGCGGGCTGATCAACCCGCTGCTGGACAAGCGGATGGAGAGCGACGCCAAAACGCGGGCGCTGATCCGCGATCTCGACGCGAAGAGCGTCGACGCTTCAGGCCCGAGTTAAGCGCTCGAGCAGGAGGATCACGGATTCGTAGGGCTCGCCGGTGGCGCGCTCGAGGCCGATCTCGCAGGTGCGGTTGCTGGAGAGGCGGGCGTCGAAGTGGCGGCCGGCGAGCTCGCTCGCCTCGGGGGCCGTGGCGGCGGCGGTCAGCTCCGGGTGGGAGATGCCGCGGTCGCCGGCGAAGCCGCAGCAGGTCGCCGTCGGCGGCACGAAGACGTCGTCGGCGAGGGCTTCGGCGAGGGCTTCGAGCCGGTGGGTGAGGCCCATGTGGCGGGTGGCACAGGTCGGGTGGACGGTGGCGGTGGGGACTTTCTCGCTCACCTCGAGCCAGGGCAGCAGCCGATCGTGGGCCCAGGCGACCGAGTCGAGGATCTCCAGCTTGCCGAGGCACTCGGCGTTGTGCTCGGTGAGGACGCCGTCGCCGGGGGCGGCGATCGAGCTGGTGCAGGAGGCGGCGTCGACCACGATCGGCAGCGCCCCCGCCCCGCTCCAGAGCCAGAGCTTCTCGACCATCTCGTTCGCCTTGTGCCGGTGCGCCGCGCCGAACCCTTTCGAGCTCCAGGGCAGCCCGCAGCAGCTGCCGACCACGTCCTCCGGGATCCAGACCGGCAGCCCGGCGCGGGCGGAGACGTCGACCAGCGCCTGCGCCGGCGAGCCGCCGAAGATGCGGTTGGTGCAGGAGGGAACGTAGACAGCGGCGGCGCCGGTGTGGATCGTCGGCGGCAGTGTGCGGGGAGCCGGCGGCGGTAGGGCCTTGCCGCGCTTGGTGCGGTGGGCGAGCGGGCCGAGGCGGAGGCCGGCGCGGGATGCGCCCTCGACCGTGCCCCAGCGCTTCGCGGTCGCCAGCGCCAGACTTTCGGCCCGCTCGGTGTGGCGGCGGGTGCGCATTTCCTTGACGAACTTGCCGGTGTCGATCCCGACCGGGCAGGCGAGCTGGCAGGAGCCGTCGGCGGCGCAAGTGTCCAGCGCCTCGTACTCGAACTCCTCCAGCAGAGCCCGCCGCACGGGCGAGCCGGCGGGCTGGCGCGCCATCTCCCGCCGCAGCACGATCCGCTGCCGCGGCGTCGTGGTCAGGTTGCGGCTGGGGCAGACCGGCTCGCAGAAGCCGCACTCGACGCAGGTGGTGGCCGACTCCTCGATCGGCGGCGTCGTCTTCAGGTTGCGCAGGTGGGCGCCGAGGTCGCGGTTGAGGACGACGCCCGGGGAGAGCACGCCGTCGGGGTCGGCCAGCTTCTTCACCCGCCACATCAGCTCGGTCGCCCGCTCCCCCCACTCGCGCTCTACATAAGGGGCCATGTTGATCCCGGTCCCGTGCTCGGCCTTGAGCGAGCCGTCGTACTTGTCAACGATCAGCTCGACCAGGCCGGACATGAAGGCCTCGTAGCGATCGAGGTCCTCCTGCTTGGCGAAGTCCGGGGTCAGCATGAAGTGGAGGTTCCCGGCCGAGGCGTGGCCGGCGACGCCGGGCAGGAAGCCGTGCTCCCCGAGCAGCGCCTGCAGGTCGCGGGCGCCCTCGGCGATCCGCTCCGGCGGCACGCAGACGTCCTCGACGATCAGCGCCGTGCCGGGCAGCCGCAGCTTGCCGATCAGCCCGTGCAGGCCCTCGCGCACCCGCCAGGCCAGCTCGATCCCCTCCGCCTCGCGGGTGAAATCGATCGGGCGGATCGTCTCCCGGGCAGCGAAGATCTCCCCCGCCCTGGCGACGTACTCGTCCAGCGCCGCGTCGTCCTCGGCACCGAACTCGACCAGCAGCACCGCCGACTCCGGCGGCAGCTCTTTCCACTCCTGCGGCGCCCCGACCATGTTCCAGGCGGCGGTGATCAGCGCCGGCGCGACCATCAGCTCGACCGCGGTGGCACCGGCCTCGACCAACTCGCGGACCGGATCGATCGCCTGGTCGATGTCGGGGAAGTGGACCCAGGCGGTGGTCGTGCGGGCCGGCAGCGGCACGGTCTCGAAGACCGCCTCGGCGACGAAGGCGAGCGTGCCCTCGGAGCCGACCACAAGGCGGCGGAAGATCTCCAGCGGCTCCTCGGCGTCGAGGAAGGCGCAGAGGCGGTAGCCGGTCGTGTTCTTGATCGCGAACTTGCGGCGGATGCGGGCGCTGAGCTCCTCGTCGCCGCGGATCTCGTCGCGGATCGCGGCGAGGCCGGCGGCCAGCTCCGGCTCGGCCGCGGCGAACTGCTCGGCGGCGCCGGGAGCCGCGGTGTCGATCGTCGTCCCCGAGGGCAGGACCAGGGTCATCGAGCGCACGGTCGAGTAGGAGTCCTTGCTGGTGCCGCAGCGCATTCCGCCGGAGTTGTTGGCGACGACGCCGCCGACACAGGCGATGTCGGTGCTGGCCGGGTCGGGGCCGAGCTTGCGCCCGTGCGGAGCGAGCACACGGTTGGCGTGGCCGAGCACGGTGCCGGGCTTGACCCGGGCGAGGGCCGCGTCGACCTCGGCCCCGCCCTCGCCCGGGACGCCGGGCTCGACCGCGACGCCGCCGAAGTGGCGGCGCACGTCGACGAGGATGCCGTCGCTCTGGCCCTGGCCGTTGAGGCTGGTGCCGCCGGCGCGGAAGGTGACCGGGATCCCCTTCTCGCGGCCGTAGGCGAGAACCTTGGCGACGTCGGAGGCGTCGTGCGCCATCACCACCGCCTGCGGGAAGAGCCGGTACGGGCTGGCGTCGGAGGCGTACTTGACCAGGTCGCCGGCCTTGGCGAGCACGCGGTCGGCGCCGAGCAGCGCCTCGAGCTCGCCGCGCAGCGGCTGCGCCACCCCGGCGGCGATCGCGTCCGGGGCGCGGTCGGGGGCCGGCTCCTCGACCTGCGGGGCGAGCGACTGCGGGCTCCGCTGCAGCAGCGCCATCGCCTAGAAGAGGGACATGCCCGGGGTGACCGGGACTTCGACCAGCTCCGGTTTCGAGGAGGCGAGCGCCGCCGCGAGGGCGCCGCGGACCTCGTCGCGGTCGCCGGCCCGGTGCGCCTTGACCCCGTAGCCCTCGGCGACGGCGGCGACGTCGAGCTTGGGCAGGTCGAGGCCGGGGGCGCCGGTCACCTGCTCGACTTCGGCGAACCACTTGAGGATCGCGTACTCCTCGTTGCGCAGGACCAGGAAGGTGACCGGGGTGTCGTAGGCGACGGCGCTCCAGAAGGCGGTGATCGCGTACTGGGCCGAGCCCTCGCCGAGCACGCAGACGACCGGGCGGCTCGGCTGCGCCAGCTGCACGCCGACCGAGGCGGCGAGGCCGAAGCCGAGGCCGCCGCCGGCGCTGAAGTAGTAGCTGCCGGGCCGCGAGATCCGCAGCTGGTTGCGCAGGGCCAGGGTGCTGGAGGGGGACTCGAGGACGACGATCGCGTCCTCGGGCAGGACCTCGGCCAGGGCCGTGTGCACGGTCGAGGGGTTGAGCGGATCGCTGGGCGGGATTTCGCCCGGGCCCGGGTTCGGCTCCGGCGCCGGCCGCGCCGACTCCGGCACCGCCGCCAGCAGCGCTTCCAGGCTGAGCTTGACGTCGGCGACGATCGCGTCGCCCATCGGCGCCCGCACCGCCTCGTCGGGATCGCTGGTGATCGCCACCAGCTTCGCCCCCTCGGGCAGCAGCGGTCCCGGGATGTGCGGGTAGTAGGGGAAGACGGAGCTGCCGACGACGAGGATCAGGTCGTGGCCCTCGAGCGTCTGCCCGACCGGGCCGATCGCCGGCGGCAGCACGCCGCGGAAGTTGGGGTGGTTCTCGGGGAAGCCGAGGCGGACGCCGCCGGTCGCCGGCGAGGCCCAGACCGGGAGGCGCTGGCGCTCGGCGAGGGCGATGCCGAGGTCCCAGGCGCCGCTGGCGTCGATGTCGGGGCCGGCGACGAGGACGGGGTTGGTGGCGGCGTCGAGCGCGGCGGCGAGGGCGCGGACCGCCTCCGGGTCGGCCGTGGCGCGGCCGGTCACCTTGCGGTCGATCGCCGCCTGGGCGTCGCCGGCGTCGACCTCCACTCCCCAGTCGTCCATCGGCAGCGAGACGAAGACGGGGCCGCGCGGCGGCAGGCCGGCGAGGTGGGCGCCGTGGGCGAGGGCCAGCGGCACGTCCTCGGCCCGCGGCGGCTCGTAGGACCACTTGACCAGCGGGTGCGGCATCCGCGTGGCGTCGCGGTTGGTCAGGTTCGCCTGCAGGGTGATCTGGGCCCGCGCCTGCTGGCCGGCGGTGACCAGCAGCGGCGAGTGGTTGGCCTGGGCGTTGAAGATCGCCCCCATCGCGTTGCCGACCCCGGGCGCGGTGTGGAGGTTGACCACGGTGGTGTTGCCGGAGGCCTGGGCGAAGCCGTCGGCCATGCCGACCACGACCGCCTCCTGCAGGCCGAGCACGTAGCGGAAGTCCGAGGGGTAGTCCGCGAGCATCGGCAGCTCGGTCGAGCCAGGGTTGCCGAACATCGTCGTCATCCCGTGGGCGCGGAAGAGGTCGAACGTCGCGTCGCGGACCGTGGGCATGGCCACGAACCCTATCCCGTCCTCCCCGACTCCCGGCCGCAAGGATCCGTGCAAGTGGGGAGCGGGGTAGGAGTTCGGTTCAAGGTCCCGACGGGGGGCCGTCGATAACCCGCGGGTGAGGAACCGCTCCCTCAAGCTCTCCCTCGGCGTCGAGCGCCTCGGCCTCGCGCTTGCGCTCGCCTGCGCGGCGCTGCTCTACCTCGCCGCCTCGGCCTCCGCCGGCCCGACCGCGACCCGGCTCGTCTACGCCCCCGGCAAGATCGTCCCGATCCCGGCCTCGATCCCGCACGAAGTCGGCGACATGGTCGACAAGCGGATCCTGCCGGACCTGCGCTGGATCGCCCAGCGCTACCCGATCTTCGTCACCGACGGCTACTCGGGCCCGCTGCCCGACGGCGAACACGTCGGCTGCGATGAATGCCACACCCGCGGCTCCGACCACTACAACGGCCTCGCCGTCGACCTGGTGCCGCTCGGCGCGGGGACGAAATGCGACGCCGCCTGGGAACCGATCACGCGGCTCGCGCTGTGGGCGGAGCCGGTCCAGAACGCGCCGGTCCCGCCCTTCCGCTGGGTCGGCTACGACGGCGACGCCGGCCACGGCTGCGGCAACCACCTGCACCTCTCCTGGAACCACGCCGTCGTCCCCCAGTTCCAGCTCGCCGAATGGGTCGAAGTCTTCCCGGTCGGCCCGCTCGACCCCGGCAGCGAACCGCAGCGCGGCAAGCGACCGCCCGCACCGCCGAAGGCGCCGCCCGGCCCGTCCGGCGGCATCTCCACGGTCCGCACCGGCGGCGTGGCGCCGCGCTTCGTCGACTGACCTGGCGCGATCGACTGAGCCCGGCGAGGCCCACGAAGTTGTCGACTTGTCCCCACTCTGGTGTGGTCAAGTCGACAAGGAGCGGCGCACCACTTCATAGGATGCCTCGATGACCAGCCGCGCCGCCCTCGCTTTCCTCCTCGCCCTGGTGTCCCTCGCCGCCGCCGGCTGCGGCAAGCAGGACGACTCGACCCCGGTCGCCTGCCTCCATGGGAAAGAGGTCTACCTGGCGGCCCTCACCGACGCTCCGGGATCGGTGAAGCTGGCCGGGGACACGGCGATCAGCGAATGCCTGGCCGAGAACCAGCAGGGCGGGGACCTGGCGACCGTGGGCGAAGCGATGGTCGAGACCGCGACCGAGCTCAACGGCGAAGCCCGGACCGTTCCCGCCAGTCCCGCCGCGCTCGAGCTCGGCTACCTGATCGGCGCCGCCCAGCGCGGGGCCGACAGCACCGAAGGGATCCACGCCGACCTGCTGCGCCGCCTCACCGTCGCCGCCCGCTACGCCCCCGGCCGCGAGCCGCTCTCCCCCGCCTTCCTCCGCGCCTACCGCGAAGGCTTCGACGCGGGTCACACGCAGGGCTGAATACCCTCCCGAGTACAAACGATCTTCGATGGAGGCCGACTTTGACTGAGCAGCTCTGGGGTGGCGAGACCACCAAAGCCGTCGACAACTTCCCCGTCTCCGGTTCGCCGGTGCCGGTGCCCGTGGTCCGCTGGCTGGGCCGGGTCAAGGCCGCCGCGGCCGAGGCCAACGGCGAGCTGGGGCTGCTCGACAGCGATCTGGCGGAGCGCATCGCCACCGCCGGCAAGGCGGTCGGCGCCGGCGAGCACGACGACCAGTTCCCGGTCGACGTCTTCCAGACCGGCTCCGGCACCTCCTCGAACATGAACGCCAACGAGGTCCTCGCCAACCTCGCCGGCGACGGTGCCCACCCCAACGACCACGTCAACATGGGCCAGTCGTCCAACGACGTCTTCCCCTCCGCCGTGCACCTGGCGGCGCTGGACGAGGTGACGCACGACCTGCTGCCGGCGATGGGCGCGCTGGAGGCGGCGCTGGAGCAGAAGGCGACCCAGTTCGCCGACGTCGTCAAGGCCGGGCGCACCCACCTGATGGACGCGGTCCCAGTCACCCTCGGCCAGGAGTTCGGCGGCTACGCGGCCCAGGTCCGGCTCGGCGTGCAGCGGGTCGAGGCGACGCTGCGACGGGTCGGCCAGATCCCGCTCGGCGGCACCGCCACCGGCACCGGGCTCAACACCCACCCCGAGTTCGCCGCCAAGGTGCGCGAGCGGCTCGGCGCCGACACCGGCCTGGAGATCTCCGGCCCGCTCGACCCCTTCGAGGCGCAGGGCAACCGCGACGCCCTGGTCGAGCTCTCGGGCGCGCTCAAGGTCTACGCCGCCTCGCTGAACAAGATCGCCAACGACCTGGCGCTGATGGGCTCGGGCCCGCGCGCCGGCCTCGCCGAGCTGCGGCTGCCGGAGCTGCAGAAGGGCTCCTCGATCATGCCCGGCAAGGTCAACCCGGTGATCCCGGAGGTGGTGATCCAGGTCGCCGCCCAGGTGATCGGCAACGACGCCGCGATCACGATCGGCGGCATGCAGGGCCAGTTCGAGCTCAACGTGCGGGTGCCGCTGATCGCCCGCAACCTGCTCGACTCGATCAAGCTGCTCGCCTCCGCCTCGCGCCTGCTCGACCAGAAATGCGTCGCCGGGCTGGAGGCGAACGAGGAGATGACCACCAGGCACGCCGAGGCGACCCTGGCGACGGCGACCGCGCTCAACCCCCACATCGGCTACGACCGCGCCGCCGACATCGTCAAGACCGCGGCCGAGTCCGGCCGCTCGCTGCGCGAGGTCGCGCTCGAGCAGGGCGTCGAGCCGGCGATCCTCGAGGAGGCGCTGGACCACCGCCGGATGGCGCGGCCGCACGAGTAGAACGCGACGTATCCAGAGTTGTGGCCCCCATAGGGGCGCGAACTCTGGATACGCGAGGTTCTCTAGGCCTCTTTGACGACGATGCCGAGCTCTTGGGCCATGGCGCGGGAGAGGTCCATCAGCTGCAGCGAGTCGATCGTGGCGCCGCCGAGGCCGAGGACCGAGCCGGCCAGGGCCAGCTCGCTGCCGCGGAAGTCGACGTGGGCGAGCTCGGCCTTGCTGAAGTCGGCGGCGCCGAGCTGGCAGCCGGCGAAGCGGGTCGCGTAGGTACGGGCGCCCTGGAAGTCGGAGTTGGTGAGGACGCAGTCCTCGAAGGTGACGTGCTCGACGACGGCGTGGCGGAAGTTCGCGTAGTCGAGCTTGCAGCTCTTGAAGTGGACCTCTTCGAGCCGGGCCTCGCCGAGGTCGAGGCCGGTGAGGCGGGCGCCCTCGAAGCTGACCCGGTTGAGCTCGGCGCCGCGCCAGTCGCCGTTGACCGCATTGACGTCCTCCCCCTCCACGTCCCGCAGGCGCAGGCCGCGCAGCTTCGCCTCGGCTAGGTCCAGGCCCCGCAACCGCCCTTCGGCGGCCTGACCGGAGTCGAGGTCGGGCCTGGTCAGCTCGACCAGGTCACCATCGGGTTCCTGGGTCGCACCGATCGCGGTCGGCTCGGGCCGTTTCGAGCGCGTCATTCGCGAGAGGCCCGTGGCCTCAGCCCTGCAGGGTGAGGAAGCGCTCCTCGGTCAGCTCGAGGACCGCGAACGAGGGACCCTCGCGGGTGTTACCGGAGTCCTTGACGCCGCCGTAGGGCTGCTGGTCGGCGCGGAAGGTCGGCACCTCGTTGATGAGGACGCCGCCGAACTCGAGCGTGCGGCCGGCCTCGAGGCCGCGGCCGATGTCGCGGGTGAAGACACCGGCCTGGAGGCCGAACTTGGAGTCGTTCGCCAGCGCCAGCGCTTCGCCGAAGTCCTTATAGGTATCGATCGTCGCCACCGGGCCGAAGATCTCCTCGCACCAGACCTTGGCGTCTTTGGGCGGCGAGCTGAGCAGGGTCGGGGCGAGGCAGCGGCCCTCGTCGACCAGCTCTCCCCCGGCCAGCAACGTGGCGCCGGCGGCGACCGCCTCGTCGACCCAGGCCTTGACCCGGTCGCGATCGTCGGGGGTGATCAGGGGGCCGACATCGGTGTCGGAGTCGAGCGGATCGCCGACCGTCAGCTTGCCGATGTTCTTGACCAGCCGCGCGGTGAAGGCCTCGGCCACGTCCTCCTGGACGAGGATTCGCTGGATCGAGATGCAGCTCTGGCCGGCGTGGGAGAAGGCGTGGATCTGGGCTTTGTCGGCGGCGGCCTCCCAGTCGCCGTCGGAGTGGACGATCAGCGGCGCGTTCGAACCGAGCTCGAGGTTGACCTTCTTGTGGGGGACGCGGCTGCGGATGTCCCAGCCGACCCCGGCCGAGCCGGTGAAGGTGATCGCCTTGGTCAGCTCGTGCTCGACGATCGCGTTGCCGACCTTGGAGCCGGGGCCGGGGATGACGCTGAGCCAGCCCTCGGGCAGGCCTGCTTCGTTGAGGATCGCCGCCAGCTTCAGGGCCGAGATCGGCGTCTGGCCGGCGGGCTTGAGGACGATCGCGTTGCCGGCGGCGATCGCCGGCCCGAGCTTGTGGGCGACGAGGTTGAGCGGGAAGTTGAAGGGGCTGATCGCGCCGACCACGCCGTAGGGGACACGCAGCATCACGCCGAGCTTGCCGGCGCCGCTGGCCGAGGCCTCCATCGGCACCGTACCACCCGTCAGCTTGCGCGCCTCGACGCTGGCGAAGGTGAGCGTGTCGACGCAGCGCTGCGCCTCGACCGTGGCGGTCTTGATCGGCTTGCCGGCCTCGGCCGCGATCGCCAGCGCCAGCTCCTCGACCCGCTCGCCGACCAGCTCGGCGGCGCGGTCGAGGGTGGCGGCGCGCTCGTGCTGGGGGAAGTCGGCGGAGAGGAAGGCCTCGTGCGCCGCGGCGACCGCGCGCTCGACCGTGGACTCATCCCCGAGCGCGACCCGGCCGACCGGGCTGCCGTCGTAGGGGCTCTTGACCTCGCCCCACTCACCGGTCTCGACCCACTCGCCCGCGGCGAGCAGCTTGTGATCGACCGCGTTCACCGTCTGAGTTGACACTTCGCCCTCCTCCAGTCGCTTCAGGCCAGCCTAGCGCCCGGCTTTCGTCGGCTAGAGCTGCGTGGCGAGGAAGCCGGCTATCGCGAGGATGAGAGTTCCGATCAGGCCGCCGCCGACCACGATCAGGCCCTGCTGGAGTGTGTCGAAACGAGTGTGAACGAGGTGGTACTCCCGGTCCATGCGCGTGTTGATCTGGTCCACCTGTTTGTCCATGCGGACGTTGAACTGGTGGAGCTGCTTGTCCATGCGGGTATCGATCTGGTCGAAGCGCGCATTGATCTGCTCGAACCCACGATCCACGCGGGTGATGACTTCCTCGAAGCGCTCATCGACCCGGCGGAAGTCTTTCTCCATCCGTGCGGTGAGATCGTCGAGCCGCTCGTCGGTCCAGGTTTCTCTCATCGTCTCCATGATGCCACCTTAGACAATAAGTTTCAGCCTGTGAACGGCTAGGTGTGACAATTGTGTGCCAACTTCGTGTCGCGTCAGTCGTCCTCGGACGCTCCTCCCAGGTAGGGAATGAGCATGCGCTCGACCAGGTCCGTCATCGCCTCCGGCAGGCGCTCGGCCCGGTCGGAGTCGACGTAGCGGGCGATCAGCGAGACGACCACGCCGAGCAGCTGGTCGGTCAGGTCCTCCGACAGCTCCGGCCGGCCGGGCCGCCCCTTCCGGAGCGCCGCCGCGAAGCGGTCGAAGCAGGCCTCCTGGCGCTCGCGCGCGGTATCGCCGGCCTGCAGCGCCTCGACCGCGATCAGGTGGGCGACCAGCGGGTTGGCGGTGAGCAGGCGCAGGGCCTCGGAGACGCCGGTGCGGATGCGGGCGCGCCAGTCCTCGGCGCCGGAGACGGCCTCCTCGACCCCTCCACAGAGCCAATCGCCGGCGAGGTCGTAGGTCGCCAGGAAGCACTCCTCCTTGCCCGAGAACTGCTGATAGAAGGCGGCGCGCGAGACCCCGGCCTCAGCGGTGACGTCGCCGATCGTCGTCATCGGGTAGCCGCGCCGCGGCAGCACCCGCAGCATCGCGGCGACGATGCGCAGACGCTGGTTGTGCTCGACGAAGGAGCGCGGGAGTCCGTGGCGCCCCGGGGGCAAGCGGGCGAGGGCGAGCTCGGCCGGCAGACCGGCGAGTGAGTCCGGGTCGAAGCGCTCCGATTCGGCTCCGTCAGGCGGGAGTTTGTCCGGCGTCACGCTGCTCCAGCCGTGGCTGCGGTCCCGGCTCTACTTCCCCCCGCCCTTCTTCCCGTGCGAACCCTTCTTCGCGTGCTTCTTCTTCGCCTTGCCCTTGCAACTGTTGGCGATCAGCGGCGTCGTATCGAACGCCTTGCCGTTCTGCCCGGTGAAGGACACGGTCGCCCGCTGGGGCTTGCGGCAGATGTCTTCGCTGTTGACCAGGAGCCCCTTCTTGCCGCCCTGCATCTCCAAGACGAACTTGGAGACCGGGGCGTCTGGGACCGCTTCGAAGGTGTTGCGGATGCCGCCGCCCTTGCCAGTGTCGATCCTGCCGACCAGGTCGATGTCGATCTGGCCGTTCAAAGCAGCGACCAGGTCCGGGAGTTCGTGGGAGGAGGAGCGCAGGTAGACCGGGCCTTCCAAGGGCTTGTCCAGGAGCGGGGTGATCGCTTTGGCCTTGCCGTAGATCGAGGCTTTGGGACAGGCGTTCGCGGCGAACTGGACCCTGGTGCAGACGGTTCCGATGTGGCTCTGTTCGAGGAAGGCCGAGTGCGGCAGGGTGACCTGGGTGGAGGCGATGTTGGCGTTTGCCCCCTTGGGATAGGTGAGGACCGCTTTCAGCGCCGGGAAGCGGTGGCGCTTGGTGCCGCCCTTGAGCGAGATCTTCAGGTTCGGCTTGAACTTCAGGGCCGAGCAGCCTCCGACCTGGAAGGGGGAGGTCAGAGCTGCGCTCTGACCGGTGAGGGCCATGGCCGAGCCGGTTACCGCCATCGGGTCGCAGCTGGTCGGGTTGAGGGTGAAGTCCGGGCGACCGAGCTTCACGGCGATCGACCTGATGTCGAGCGGGATCCCCTGGATGATCGAGGGGAAGGGATCGGACACCGCGCGGCCCTGGGCGGTCTCGGGGTCGACGTAGAGGGCGGTGCGCACTACGACGGTGCCGAGGTCAAAGGGGCCGGCTATGGCGGGAGTGATCACGGCCAATGAAAGCGGGGCTCCTTTGTAGGGGCCTGAGAGGTAGGCGTGGCCGCTCACGTAGGTGGGGGTCGGGCCGGAGCCGGCGCCGACGGTGACGGTGCCGACTTCGCTTGCGGCGGGGCAGCTCGGGTTGCTCTGCTCCAGAGCGCCCTGGTTGGGGTTGCTCCTGGCCTGCGCCTGGGCGATCTGGGCATCCGAGCAGTAGGGGATGCCGGCGAACTTCGCCGCCAGGCCCTTGGGCAGGGTGGTGTCGATGCCGGTCAGGCGCTGGGAGCCGTCGGGCCTTGCCAGGCGCAGGACGAAGGGCGAGTAGGCGCCGGCCTCGGGAGCCACGGTGCCGGCGGTGAAGCTGGGTTTGTTCGGAGCGCTTGCTTCCGAGCTCGGGCAGTTGCCGGATCCTCCGGCCGCGACCTGGGTCGCGAAGGAGCCGCTGGGGTGGGCGTCGGCGCCTTCTGGCGTCGACCAGGGGGTCAGGGTCGAGGTGGTGGTGTAGGTGCCGCAGGCGAGGGGGGTGGTGAGGGCGGCGCCGGCGCCGTTGAAGAAGTGCAGGTCGATGTCTTCGAAGGGCAGCTCGGGGTTTTCGGCGAAGGTGGCGGTGAGCTGACCGGTGACGGGGTCCGGGGTGACCTTGCCGGCGAGCTTGGCAATAGTGCCGGTCTGTTCGTCTTCGATCGCCAGGTAGATCGAGATCAGGTTCCCGAAGGGGTTTTCAAAGGGCTTTGCCAGGTAGATCGCTCCAGAGAGCTTTTCCTCCAGCAGCGGCGTCGAGACTTCGACCGTGCCGAGCTTGGCGGCGTTCGGGCAGGACTGGGGGGTTTCGTCGAAGTGGATCGGAGCCGCTTGGCCGACCGGGGTGGTGAGGCCGACCTGGGCAACCGAGCAGGCGCTCTGGCCGTTGGCGGAGGAGGGGTTGATGGAGAGCCCCGCCGGCAGGGTGACGCTGGCGTTCTTGAGGTTGGCGGTGGCTATCCCTTCATAGCTGCCTTCCTGGGGCTGGTGGAGGTTGAAGTCCAGGCCGGTGGGGCTGTCGGCGACGTTGGTCGTGGCTTTGGAGGAGATCGTCGGTTTGAATTCAGGCGCGTTGCAACCGGAGACTTCGACCGGATCGCCCGCGAGGTCGGTGACATCGGCGGTCCGATGGACGAAGACTCCCCGTTCGATCCAGGTAGCGGCTTCCCCGCTCGCCACCAACGGTGAGGAGGGACAATCGCTTGGGAGGGTCAGCAGGCTGGTTCCGAGGCGTTCGATCGGGCATTCGCGTTGCGATGGCAGTAGACCAATGCACCCGTTGCCGGTGCGCGTACCGCGCATCTGGTCATGAGACTCATCGGTCGGATTTCCCCAAAGGGTGACGACATTGCCCAAGATGGGCAGCTTCGCCGGAACGTTGGGCGTCCGCGCCGATAGTTCGTATTCGCCGTCAGCGGCGACGTGCCCGAACAGATGGACGTACACACCCACTTCGGGATCGAAAGCGAACTCGGCGGGCACACCCGGTACCGGTTGCATCGCGTACAGCGGGACGGCTCCGAGATAGCTCGGGATGTTAAAAGTGCCGATGACGGTCAAAACGACCCCGACCTGTGACCCCAGCGGGCATCCATTGCCGCCGAAAAGGTCACTATTGAGTTCTTCCTCCGTGCACTTGACCTTGACGGCGTTCGGATTGACATAGAAGCCGCGCGGAAGGGCCACGTTAATCGCTTCCGGTTCCCCAACGCTGAAGAGCTGGCCATTCGCCGCAAGTTCGCTTGGGAATCCCAGATCGAACGTTACCTGGTAGGGGTGGGATCCCGCACCGGCCGCCGACGCCCCACTGGCATCACCAATCTGTGCGGAAAAGCCCGCAGCCCCTTCGATAAAACCGAATGGCGGAACCTGAGCTCCGATCGTCGTAGAGGTGCTGGCGGTGCGCTCGGGAGCGCCGCCAGCTTCGAGCGTCACCGTATTCGTCACCTGATCGGGTGCAGTCGGAGACACTTTGACAGCAAGCGTCATCACGAGTGACTCGCTCGGTGGGATGTCTTCAGTCGTTTCACAGGCGACAATCTGGCTCGAGATGCTGCACGTTCCATAGTCACCGCCGCCAGATCTATTCGAGATCTGCGCTTCTGAAGGTTCGAGGCCTTCGGGTAGCGTGTCGGTCACGGTAACCGGGGATTCAGCAGGCGCTCCGCCAAGATTGGTAGCGGTGATGATGTAGTTCCCCTGTATTTCTTCGGCCTGAGGTAGTTCTCCCTGACGCGGGAACTCGGTTGGCGCGGAGCGCACGGTCAGCTGAAAGGCTGGTTCGTTAGCCGCCGCCCAGGCCGGGCCGGGGTGTGCGGCCAGAGCGACCGAGGCAAGAAGCGCAGAAAGCGAAAGCAGGGCCATCCCGTGGATGCGCGTGATCATTTCGCACCTCCAGAGTGGCGCTTGCCGCCCTTGTGGTGGCGCTTCGGACCACCCTTCCCCTTCTTGCTCTTGACACAGGTCGTTGGGCCGCGACGTTTCACTCTCTTGAACCCCTTTTTGCATTTTTGTGTTTTGGGTGGTCCAGAGGGGACCGGCCCGATGAAGGTGGCGCTGCCGGGAGTCGTTTCTTCTGGCGCCCCACCGATCGGGCCACGGCAAGACTCGGAAGCCCTGCACGGATTCGGTGGAGGCGGGTTTTGGCTCGGCAAGCCGCCGTCCACTCGAGCGTCATAGACGTCGACGAGCTGATCGCGATCCTGCGTGACGAGCTGCTGAGAGGTGTAGATGAAGGCGTCGTCCCCGGAGCTGCTCGTGGCCGTAAAGAAGCTCGGGTTCTCGTCGGTACCGGTGGAGATGAGGAACAGGCAGCCGCCACTCTGATCACTCCGGTTGCAACTGCCCGTGCCTTCCGCCTCCCACTCGTAGACGTCCTGGCAGCGTGGAGCGTGCGCAGAACCGAGTACGGTCACAATCGGACAACCGCCAATACCGTTGGTGTCCGCGGAAGAGAGCCTCGCGCCAGACTCGAAAAAGAACCTGTTCCCGTCCGAGGACAGATTCTGGTGCGGCATCAGCATGGAGAAGATCCCGCCGTTCCCCCCGATATAGCTATTGAGCTTCGGAGATTCTGGCTGCGCGGCACCGCTGAGGTCGCAGGTCAGGCACTGAACCGAGCCGTGTGCGGCGTCGAAGCGATAGAAGTTGGGAACCCCTCCCGTGGGCTCGGCCGTCTGCGGTAGTTGCGAACGGAAGACCAGCGACGATCCGTCCCGGCTCAGGCGCGACGCGAATTCGGCCTCGTCAGTAGCCGTGGCACTGTAGTACCAATTCCAGCGATCCGAGTAGCTTTGTCTCTGCGGCCCGTTAGCCGAATGCGCATTCGCATCAAGTCTCGCAACGTAAGTAACGCCGCCGTTCTCCGACCAATAGTAAAGGTTACATTCCCCTTCTGCTAGGGGGCGAACTTCGCAATCACCCGATGACGCCCCGTGGGCCGCCCCATCGCCGAGTACTGCGTTTGCCACGAAGTACGCCCGTTTTCCATCGCCGCCGATTCCCACGACGCCGATCACTTCCGCGCCCGCGGCATCGTCGGCATCCGCCGTCAGGTCGGTTAGCGTTCCGCTTTCTGAGTCGAAGCGATAGAGGTCTTCGCCTTCGTCGGACAGGCCGGTGTTGGCGTCGTCCGTCAGCTCGCCTCGACTCGTGAAAAACACGTCGGGGAGTTCGCCACCGCTCATGCCTACGAACTGAGCGGCCTGCGGACCATTCGGGTCGGGCGTCGAGGCTTGAGAGGCCGAGGCCTCGAACGTGCACGCCATGGCTGGCTCGGTGCATTCTTCCTGGCCGTTCAGCTGGCTCTGCTGCGAGAGTAGATGCGTGCGGAGGTGTAGCTGCCCATCGGCGATCGTGGTGAATGCGACGCTTTCGCCGTCGGGCGAAAAGGCTTCGGTTGCGAAACGAGACCCATTGACCGGACCGAATTCCGGTCCCGCGTAGGCTCCCCCACTCGGCGATTCCCCATCGTTCATGACGCTGGCCAGATGGATCGTCTGGCTCGATCGCTCCCAGACGAACAGGTTGGATTCCCCTTCGATCGCATTCGGGGCGAGCGGTTCCGCACTTTCGAACAACATCCGGCTCCCATCGGGAGTCGCGACATCGAACTGAAATTCGCTACCCCGGGCGATGAGATTGTCCTCACCGGTCGCGCTGTCCCGTTCATAGAACAGGCCGCGGTGCCCAGGGGCGGCGTTTACATCGCGAGATTGGGTGTAACTCACGCTCAGGTTTTCATCGATTCCCACCAAGCGTCCGTATTTCCCCTGGCTTGCGGGTGGTAGGAGTCCCTGGGTCGACCAATCGGAGTCACTTCGCCTTGCCAGGTAGGTTCCGAATTCTTGGGCCCCGACGGAGCCTGGCAGCGTCACGAGGTCGAAGAAAGTCATCGAGTTCCCGTCGGGTGAGACCGCCGTCGTCCCGCGCTGCCCCCCGATGTTCGCTCCGCCCTTGTCGGGCCCGGTTGCCTGCTCATAGGCGCGTCCGTCCGGCAACCCGCTAAGGGGGATGCCAGCGGCGAAGGTGACGATGGTGAGGTCGGGACCGTTCGTGGTGTCCACCGAGTTGGTGGCGACGATCCGCAGGTGGTAGGTGGATTCGGGCGCCAGTCCTTCGAGCGTGGGGGAGATGGCGTGTTCGGTGTTGTCGGCGCCGATCGATTCGCTCTCGGTGGTGCTCTGCCCGTAGGCGGTGGTCGGCCCGTACTCGACCCGGTAGGTGGTCGGAGCTTCGCCGGGGACGATCTTCGCCGAGAGCGATGCTTCGGTGGCGCCGACTTCGGTGACCATCGAGGCGTTGATTACCGGCGGCGTGGCGGCGAGGGCAGGGCTCGCCGAAAGAGCGAGAAGGGCGATCGGGGCGAGGGCCAGAGCGGCGACGAGACGAGCTGAGCGCGCACCACTCCCGTCGGCGCCCTTCGAGGCGCCACGGATCGCGAAGGCTCCACGCACGAACGAGCCGAGGCTTCTGCCCTGGCCCGAGGTCGATCCCGCGGACGATGCCTTCGCGTCGCGTCTCACGTATTGCTCTCCTTGTCCCTTGATCCCCGTCCGCCGCTCCCTGTGCGGCGCTCTCGACGGAGCTCGGTTTTCCCTGTGAACTGATTCCCTGCGATACCGTCTTCGTTCCTTAGAGAAGACGAGGCGAGATGTAAACATGCGCGTTCGCGTTTGTCAAGGTACGCACATGGTATTAGTGACGAGAACTCGCTGTTTTCCAGGGATTTATCCGCTCTCGACGGGCGCAAAGTGAGAGCACTGAGACCGAAGACTTGCCGTCTTCAGCGCAACTTCGGGGAGAGCGAGAATGTGCTCAGGCGTCGGCTTGGGCGTAGAAAGCGACGACGTAATCGCTCAGCTGCGGGGTCAGGCTCGGCAGCTTCGCCGCTTCGCCGCTGAGTACCTCGCTGGCGATGCGGGTGGAGATGCCGCCAATGATCACCTGGGCGAACTCCGCCCGCGAGGCCGGTGCCGGCGCTCCTGCCGGCGCCGCCTCGCTCAGCAGGTCGCCGTAGCGCCGCAACCACTCGTGGTGGCGCAGCGCCAGCTCGACCGAGGAGGGCGCCTCGACGAAGAGCAGGCGGGCCAGGTCCGGGTCCGAACCGAGCGCCTCCAGGGCCGCCCCCAGGGCGCACCGCAGCCGCTCGGCGAACGGCGCGGCCGGGTCGCAGGCCGCGGTCAGGGCCCGCAGCAGCCCCTCGTGGCCCGCCTCCTGAGCCACCGCGAAGCACTCCTGCTTGTCGGCGAAGTTGTTGTAGAAGGCGTTGCGGGAGACGGCGGCGCGCTTGACGATGTCGGCGACCGACATCGCTTCGTAGCCGTGCTCGGCGACCGCTCCGGGGACGGCGGCGATCAGGCGCCGGCGCTGGTCGGCCTGTACCTGCTCGGGGGCGAGCGCGTGGCGCCCACGGGGAAGGCGGCGCGGGCCGCTGGACTCGGATCTGGCTCGGGCTTTCGCCATCGTTCCCTGGACGGGCGCTGCATCGCTCCCTAGACGGTGCGGTGAGTTATAAGTACAGCATAGTTCCTAAACAGATCGGCGGGCCCTCCCGCGAGGCTGAAGCGCTTCGCCCAATCGCGCCGCGGAGAGAGGCCGCGACTCCCCGGCGGCGAAGCTGTTGGCAAAGCATGCGCCGCGCCCGACGACACCCCCGGATCGCCCGCCTCGCCGCCCTCCTGGCGACGCTGGCGAGCCTGTGCGCGATCCCTCCCGCCGCCGCCGACGCGGGCGTCAGCTGGGTCGTCCACGGGCACGGCTTCGGCCACGGCGTCGGCATGAGCGCCTACGGCGCCTACGGCTACGCCCTGCACGGCAAGAGCTACCGGTTCATCCTCGGCCACTACTTCACCGGGACCACCCTGGGGACGCTCCCCGGCCCCCGCGTGGTCCGGGTCCTGCTCGACATCTCCCCCGGCGACGTCGGCTTCAGCGCCGCCACCAGCGCCTGCGGCGTGGCGCTCGACCCGGGCCGCGACTACGAGGCCCACCGCTCCGGCAACACGGTCGTGCTGCGCAACTCCGCCGGCAAGCGACTCGCCAACTGCGGCCCGAAGCTGCGCGCCGCCGGCCAGGGCAAGATCGAGATCGCCGGGGTCGGCACCTACCGCGGCGCGCTCGAGACGGTGCCGACCGAAAGCGCCTCCGGCTCGCTCAACGTGGTCAACGCGCTCGCCGTCGACCAGTACGTCAAAGGCGTGATCCCGAACGAGTCGCCGCCCTCCTGGCCGGCCGAGGAGCTGAAGGCGCAGGCGGTGGCCTCACGCTCCTTCGCGCTCACCGCCGGGGTCGGCGGCAACGGCTTCGACCTCTACGCCGACACCCGCAGCCAGGTCTACAAAGGCCTCGAAAGCGAGTACTCGACCAGCAACGCCGCCGCGACCGCGACCCGCGGCCAGGTCGTCATGTACGGCGGCAAGATCGCCGAGACGCTCTTCTCCGCCTGCTCCGGCGGCCACACCGAGAGCATCCAGAACATCTTCGGCGGCCCCGCGATCCCCTACCTGCAGGGCGTTCCCGACCCCTACGACGGCGAATGCCCGCTGCACACCTGGACGCTGAAATTCAGCGGCCCCGAAATCAGCAGCAAGCTCGGCACCTACCTGAAGGGGAAGCTGAAGCAGGTCGTGATCGTCAAGACCGGCGTCTCGCCGCGGATCGTCGAAGCGAAGCTGATCGGCACCGGCGGCGTGTCCACCGTCACCGGCGAACAGCTCGAGGTCGCGCTCGGCGGCTACGACACCTGGATGACCTTCGAAAAGGTCGTCGGCGGGCGGAGCGACTGATAGCTGACCTCGAGGCCGGCTTCCGGCCCGGCGACCAGGGCGGATCGACGGGTCAGCTCCCGCCCACCTTGCAGCTGCGCACCACCGTCGTCTTCAGCGTCTGCCCGTTGGCGAACCCATACCTGGCCTTGGCCAGGGGGAACACCGCTCCGGGGAACCCGGCCGGAGCCGCGCAGGCGGCGGAGATGTAGGAGCGAGCCTTGCCGCGGTAGCGGTAGCGGCGGTCCAGGGTCATGTCGAAGTGGCTGAGGTAGGCCCAGCCCCGGGCCGAGGCCGGCAGCGAGGTGCTCATCACGGTGCCGAAGAGGCCGGGGCCGCGCTTGAGGCGGAAGGTGAGGACGAAGGCGCCGGGCGGGTCTTTGGCATAGACCTGGGCCAGGATCAGCTTCTGGCCGTGCCTGGTCGGGCCATTGAACGCCAGTAGGTTGCCTTTGACCGCGAAGGAGGCCTGGTTTTCGATGTGGACCTGCACGGTGACGTGACCGCCGCCGACGATCGCCTTGTGGCAGAGGCTCTGGGCGGCAGCTTCGGTGGCCGGCTGGATCGTCGCCAGCCGGCAGGTCGGCAGGCCCTTGTCATAGAGGCGCCCGGCGCTGTTGATCGCGACCGAGATCGTCCGCAGCTGGGGCAGCTTGGCGCCCTTGGTGGTCTTGAAGTCCCCGGCCACGCGCACCGCGACCGGCGCCAGCGCCTTGCGCGGCAACGTCTTCGGGGCCAGCTCGCTTTCGAAGGTCGTGACCAGGTGGCCCTGCTGGGAGACCTCCCCCGCGGCCGGGACCGCCAGGCCCAGCGCCGCGAGCGCGAGCGCGCAGATCAGGTGGCGGGCGCGCATCTCAGCCGAACCTCGCGGGGTCGATCTTGCAGTAGGTGAAGCCGAAGGCGAGGACGGTGTTGTTGGCGAGGTTGGAGTTGCGGTTGAGCTTGACCGAGAAGGTCTGGGCCTTGCCCTTGTCGTCCTGGGCGAGCGCCTTGCCGATCTTGGCGAGGAGGGAGCTCTCGGCTTCGAGGTAGCCGATCCACTTCCCCAGCTTGGCTTCATCAGCCGGGGGCTCGGGAACCGCCTTGAGCTGGGAGATCGTCTTGTTGAAGGCGGTGGTGGCGCGGGTGAAATGGGTCGAGGCGGCCTTCAGCTGCCCGGACTTCACCTGCTCCTTGGCGCCGGCGAAGATGCGCCTGTTGGCTTCGGTGTTGCGCTTGCAGATCGGCTCGGCCCGGGCGACGTATTCCTCGCGGGTGAGTTCGCTCGCGCCGGCGAGCGGCACGAGGGCCAGAGCCGCCAGCGCCGTGGTGATGAAGATCGTCCTTCTCATCGATATCTCCTGTGTTGTCCCTGTGTCTTTGACATCTCTAGGCGGGATGCAGCTCGATTCGCGGCAAGACCCGCTCCAGTGGCTTCGGCAGCCACCAGACCCGCTCGCCGATCAGCAGCATCAGCGCTGGCAGCAGGAAGATCCGCACCACGGTCGCGTCGAGCGCGACGGCGACCGCGAGCGCGATGCCGAGCTGGCTCACAGTCGAGATCGGCGCCGCCGCGAAGCAGAGGAAGACGGCGATCATGATCGCCGCGGCGCCGGTGATCACCCTGGCGGTCCGCTCCAGGCCGAAGGAGACGGCCTCGCGGTGATCGCCGCTGGCCTCATAGCTCTCGCGCATCCGGGCCAGGAGGAAGACGGCGTAGTCGACCGAGAGCCCGAAGACGATCCCGAAGATGCCGGCGGCCCCGATCGCGTCGACGTAGTCGTGGCCGCCCAGGGGCCAGCCGGCGGGGACGTTGAAGAGCAAGACGAGGACGCCGAAGGCGACGCCGACGGTCATCAGGTTCAAGACCACCGCCACCAGGGCCAACAGCGGCGCCCGTAGCAGCACGAGGAGGGCGAGGAAGGTGACGATCGTCATCGCCACGATCACCAGCGGCACCCGGGTGCGGGTGACCTGGTTGTAGTCGGTGAGCTGGGCGGCGCCGCCGGCGACCCCAACCCGCAGGCCGGTCTTGCTCGCGAAGGCGGCGGCGAGGTGGTTGAGGCGGTGGTCGACCGCTTCTGAGCCGGCCGTGTTGAACCCGTAGCGGGGGACGACGAGGATGTTCGCCGCCTGGCCGGCGTTGCGGAGGTCGATCGCCTGGCCGGCGCGACCGCGCTGGGCGGGCCCGGCCCCATCGAGGGCGGAGAGGACGAAGTAGCCGGAATCGAAGAGGTGCGGGGAGGCCGTCTTCAGCTGCGTGCGCTGGTCGGTCAGCCCCGAGGCCTGGGCCGAGACCTTGGTCGCGGCGCGCCGCAGGCCGCTCTGTAGCGGTGAGGAGCGCTCGTAGCCTGAGGCGAGCCCCGAAGCAAGGGCTTCGTTGCCGCCCTGCAAGCGCTCGAGGCCGGCACTCAGGGCGCCAGCGCCACCGGCCAAGCGGTCGATCCCGTCGCCCAACTGGGAGGCACCCGCGGCGAGCCGCTTGGTGCCGCTCGCGATCTGTTCGCCGCCGGCGGCGAGGCGCGCCATGCCCGCGTGCAGGCGCGTTGCTTCGGTGCGCAGCGAGCGCAGTTCGTTGCGGGCGGCGGCCAGGGAGAGGGTCAGGCTGGCGGCCTTCCTGGCGGCTGGCTCCAGGGAGGAGTCCGCCTCCGAGCGCCGGCTCAACTCAGCCCGCAGCTCGCGCGCCCGGGCCAGCGAGCCCTTGCGCAGCTGCGGCAGCAGGTCGTGCAGGCCGTAGGCGAGGGAGAGCGAGCCGGCCTGGGCGCTCTGCTGGCCTTCTGCCAGCTTCGCCGAGCCGCCGGCGAGCCGCTCGATCGCCGCGGCGGCGCGTTCGCCGCCACCCGCCGCCCGCCGCAGGCCGGCGGCGATCTTCGCCGCCCCCTCCCGGGCACGGCCGGAGCCCTGGCCGAGCAGGCCGGCTCCGTCGGCGGCCTGGGAGACACCGTCGCGCAGCTGCCCGACCCCGTTCCCAGCCCGGCCGAGCTTCGGGCCCAGCTGCCTGAGCCCGGCCAGGCGCCGGCGGCCGGGCGGGCCGAGCAGGGCCCGTCCCTGATCCTGCAGCGTCGCGGTCCGGGCGGCGATCTCCTCGGGGCCGATCACCGCCTGCACCCCGGGTTGGCGAGCCAGCAGCCGCTGGAACTCAGCGAGGTGGCCGAGGTCGGCCTTCGAGGTGATCGGCCCGTGCTCGGTGGCGGCGACGATGAGGAAGGGGGAGTCCCAGCCGGGGCCGAGCTGGGCGGCGATCAGTTCAGAGTCCTGGCGGGCCGGATCGGAGGTCGGCAGCTGGGAGGCCGAGGGCGGACCGGTCTTGATCGCCAGCGCCGGCGCCGCCAGCACCAGCAGCACCGCGGAGACGCCGAGCGCCACCGCGGCGGGCCGTCGCAGGGCGGCCTGTAGGGAGCGGTGCAGGAGGGCGTGCTCGCCGCTGGGGGCGCGGCCGATCCGCCAGCGGTCGACGCCGGGCCCGAGCAGGGACAGCAGCGGCGGCGCCAGGAAGATCGCGGTGACCAGCGAGATCGCGGTGACCAAAATCGCGGTGCCGGCGAGCGAGAGCAGCAGCGACCCTGGCAGGACGAAGATCGAGACCGCCATCGAGGCAAACAGCGTGGTCCCGGCGAAGAGCGTGGTGCGCCCGGCGGTGCGCCGGGTGGCCCAGGCCGCCTTCCTCGGGTCCCGGCCCGCCGCCAGTTCCTCGCGGAAGCGCGAGACCATCAGCAGCGCGTAGTCGACCCCCAGGGCCAGCCCCATCATCGTCGCCACGGTGACCGCGAAGGCGTCGATCCGCAGGTGGGAGGAGAGCAGGTAGAGGACGCCACGGGAGGCGATCACGGTGATCGCCCCGAACCCGAGCGGGATCAGCGCCGCCAGCGGCGAGCGGAAGACCGCCAGCAGCACCAGCAGCAGGAACGGGATCGCAATCAGCTCGGCCCGCTCGGTGGAGGAGATCGACTGGTCCTGGATCGCCCGCGAGAGCGAGGCATAGCCGGTCTGGTTGGCGCGGACGGGCGCGTGGATGTTCGCCGCGAGGAGCTCGTTCAGCCGCGGCACGTCGTCGGCGACGGCCGTAGCCGTGTCGCTGTGGAAGTCGGCCAGGATCAGCGCCTTGCGCGGTCCCGGGCGCAGGCGGGCGAGCGCGTGCCCGTCCCAGGGCGAGAGGGTGGTGAGCGCGGGGTCCCGGCGCAGGGCGCGGATCAGGGCCGGGCCCTGGCGATCCAGGGCAGCGGCGGGGCCGCGCAGGAGGATCGCGAAGGGCGCCGATTCGCCGAAGTGCGAGCGCAGCAGGTCGGCGCCTCGCGCCGAGGGGGTTCCGGGGACCGAGAGCGAGGTCGGGACGAGCCTCCCCTCGAGGCCCGTGCCGAGGATGCCGAGGAGCATTACCGCGACGACGGCGCTCGCCAGGGTGCGGCGGGGGTGGCGAAGGGTTAGCGGAGCACGCTCCCTACCCCGCGGCAAGCCGCTTGCTCCGCGACCGGCGCTGGTGGGCCTTGTTTTTCTTGTGCTTCTTGCGTTGGGAGCCACACTGGCCCTTGAGCGGCGGCGAGGAGCTGGAGAGCTTGCCGTTCTGGCCTTCGAACTTCACCGTCGCCCGGTTGGTCTTGAGGCAGATGTCAGTTGAGTTGACCAGGAGCCCCTTCTTGCCGCCCTGCATGCGCAGGACGAATTTCGAGACCGGCGCGTCGGGCACCAGTTCAAAGCTGTTGCGGATGCCGCCGTTGACCGAGTCGATCCGGCCGGCGAGGGTGACTTCGATCGGCTGCGAGTCCGGACCCCGCAGCGCCACCACCAGGTCCGGGAGTTTGTTGGTCGAGGAGCGCAGGTAGACCGGGCCGCGCAGGGGTGAGTCCAGCAGCGGCGTGATCGCTTCGGCCTCGCCGTAGATGGCGCCGCTGGGACAGGCGTGGGCGGAGAACTGCACCCGCGTGCAGACGGTGCGGATGTGGCTCTGGTCGAGGAACTCCGAGTGTGGCAGCGCCACCGAGACCTTGCCGATGCCGGCCTGCCCCGCGGGCTGGTTCAGGACCGCGGTCAGCGCCGGGTTGCCGCTGCGCTTGGTGCCGCCCTTGAGCGAGAGCGAGAGCTTCGGGGTGAACGCCAGGTCCGCGCAGCCGCCGACCTGGAAGCGGTTGCTCGGGGTCGCGGTGGCACCGCTGCCGCCGGTGATCGACGCCGTCGCCGACTTCACTTCGCAGCTGGTCGGGTTGAGGATGAAGCCGGGGCGATCGATCGTGATCGCCACCGAGCGCACCTTCAGCGGGATGCCCTTGAGGATCGTCGGGATCGGGTCCGAGCGGGTCGTCAGCTGCGCGGATTCGGGATCGATGTAGAGGGGGGCTCGAACGACTACGTTGCCGAGGTCGAAAGGACCGGCGATGCCCGGGGTGACGACGACCGCGCTGATCGGGGCGCCCTTGTAGGGGCCGGCGAGGTAGACGTTGCCGCCGACGTGGACCGGTTCGGAGCCGACGCCCGCGGCGGTGTCGACGCTGCCGAGTCGGCTCGCGACCGGGCAGCTGGAGCCGGCCTGCTCGGCTTTGCCGGTCTTCGCTTCGGCGGCGGCGATCGCCGACTCGGTGCAGTAGGGGATGCCGGCGAGCTTGCCGATCAGCCCCTTCGGCAAGGTGAAGTCGAAGCGGCTCAGCTCCTGTTCGCCGTCGTTGCGGTTGATCTTGATCACCAGCGGGGCGTAGGCGCCGGCCTTGGGGGCAGTGGTGCCGGCTTCAAAGGACGGGGCGAAGGGGCGGGCCGCGGCTGAGCTCGAGCAGCCCGAGCTCACCGTGAAGCTGTCGGTGGTCTGCGCCGGCGGGCCCGATTCGGGGGCCGACCAGGGGGTCCAGGTGCCGGTGGTGTTGTAGGTGCCACAGACTTCCGGGGTCGCGAACTGCGAGCGCGGGCCACCGCCGCGGATGTTGAGGATCAGGTCTTCGAAGGGCAGCTGCGGGTTGTTTTGGAAGGTGACCGTGAGCTGGCCGGTGACCGGGTCGGGGGTGACCTCACCCGGCAGCTTGATGATCACTCCGGTGAGCGGGTCGTTGACGACCAGGTAGACCGCAATCAGCGAGCCGAACGGATTTTCTTCCTGGGCGGCGAGGTAGAGGGCGCCCTGCAACGGGTTGTCCAGGAGCGGGGTCTTGATTTCCGCCGTCCCCAGCTTCGAAGCGTCGGGGCAGGTGGGCTGGGCGTTTTTGAAGCGGATCGGGTTGGGCATCGGGAAGCCCTTGCCGAGGTAGCCGATCTGGGCCTCGCTGCAGGCTTCAAGGCCGTTGGCCGAGGAGGGGTTCAGGTTCATTCCCTCGGGGAAGCGGATCGTCGAGTCCTTGAGCTCGGGAGTGACCAATCCGTTCGGATCCGTCAACCCCGGCTGGTCGATGTGGAGGTGGTTGAGAACTCCAACCGGAGTCGAGCCCTGGGTGCTGGTCGGCTGGAAGGAGAAGCCGACCTGGCCTTTGCCCGTGGCCGGGTCCTTGGCTTCGAACTTGAGGTTCTCGCAACCGGTGAGGGCAGGTTGAGGAACGACGAAGGTGGCAAAGTTGTCGGGTTCCTGGAACGAGTTGGCTTTGGCTCGCACCAGCGGCGCGTTCTGTGCCGATTCCGCGCAGTTCACCGGGTTCGTCAAGAGCGCCTGGCCGTTACCGAATTTCGGCACCCCTTCGAACGCCGTGTAAACACCGTAGATCTTGTCGATGTTGGGGTTGTTGGGGCCCGTCAGTCTGATCCCAAAGTCTTCTTCGCTGTTGACGCCGGCCACCACGCTCTGCAGCGGGAGCCCGAGCCGAGTAGTGAACTCGGCCGCGAATCCCTTCGGTGGGATGTCGTTGTAAAGGCGCGATTCGAAGGGCAGGCTTTCCGCGAGTTCGCCGATATAGGGGTCGAGGTTCCCTACGGTCATTTCGGCCGTGCACACTTTCGACGAGCCTGCACCAGGGAGCACCACGCTCTGCGGGCAGCGCTTGCCGGCCAGCGGGTTGCCGGTGAAGCCCGGGGGCAGGTCGACGCCAACGCTTTTCGAATCGCCCGAGGGCGTGATTTCACCGCCACCGTTCCGCCGGCTGTTGAGCAAGATGTAGGCGGCGCTGGCGAAGGGGTGTCCACCTGCCTGGGTCGAGGGGCTGCCGTCGGCTTCGAAGGAGCCCGCCCAGGCGGCGGCGACGCCGAAGGGGGCCGGCTGCTTGGAGACGACGATCGGCATCTGGTAGACGTCCGGGGCGCTGCCGCCGCCCGAAAGTTCAACTTCGGTGCTCGAGCGCGGCGACGCACCCGCCTCGACTTCGATCGGGACGACGATCGTACGTGGGGCCGAGTGAAAGACCCTCATCGTTTCGCTCGTCGTGCAGGTGGCTTCGATGTCTCCGGCGTCACCGTTACAGCTCCAGCTATTGCTATGAGGTGGGCCGCTCATGACGATGCCGTCTGGCAGCGGACCAAGGTGGGCGGTGACCACGCCGCTCGAGGGCTCCCCCCCGACATTGGCGGGAAAGATCGCGATTTCGCCGGTGCCGTTGCCGCCTGGGACGGTGGTGAAGACGTGGACGAAGGGGTGTTCGCCAGTCAGCCCGCTGTCGGCTTCGACCTGTTGCACGTCCTGTTCGGGAAGCGAACCGTCAAAGGTAATGAAGTAGGGGTGCCCGGCGTCGCCGCCGGGGCCGCCGCCGACCGTGACCGAGCCGGCGCCCAGGACCGTTTCGAGCGCGCTCTGCATCGCCGTCGCCGAGGCGTCGTAGGCGATCGGCGCCGTCTTCTGGGTGGCCGCGACGTCGACGTTTTCGCAAAAGATGCATAGGAACGACGGCGGCTTGGAGAGGCTGATCGTCGAGCCTGAAACGGAGGTGACCACGGTGCCCGGCAGGAAGATTTCTTCTGCTCCCGTCGCCTGGAGCTCGGCGCCGACGGGGAATTCGCCTTCCACCACGGTCGCTTCCTTGGGCGAGATCAGGGCAAATTCTCCGCTGGACGTGTATTCGGCAGGCGCCGACATGGTGACCGTGGAGCCAGGCGTCTGGCAGTCCGTGGAACAGGAGATGACGAAGTTTTCGCCAAAGGGAAGACCCGCTCCGAGGACCCGGGCGCCGACTTCGAAGCTGCCGGCTTCGATCGTCAACACGGGACTCCCTTCCGTGGAAGCGACCGTTCCTTCGGTGGTGACCGGCGTCACTTTGCCTTCGCCGACGCCCACGCCGAGCGTGAAGTTGCCGCCTTCGGCTTCCACCGTAACCCGCTGGGTCTCCGACTGCTTGGGTGGCAGGTTGGTCGGGCCGGTCACCGCCAGCACCTTCAAGGCCGGCGCGGGTACCGGAGCAGCCTGAGCGCCGGCGGCGAGGGCACAGAGACCTGCGAGGGCGAGCAGGAGCGCGCGAACGGTCAGCATGGAAGTGCCTTTCAGATCGATGCCGCAGTTCACTTGCCCGTCCTCCCATTGCCGTTTTCGTGTCGTGCTTGCTTGCCCTTCTTCTTGGCGTGTCTCTTGGACTTCTTGTGTGCCTTTTTCTTCTTCCTGGCTTGGGTCTGCTTCTCGTTGCCTGGGCCGCTGAAGGTCGCGCTCGCGGCGCCGGGTACTGCTGGGCCACCCTGGGGGGCGCCCTGGCACGAGCCTTCGGCGTCGGCGTTGCAGGGGGCCGGCGGTACCGGCGGCTGGGGGAAGCCGCCGCCCATGCGGGCGTCATAGACCGAGAACCGTTCGTCGCCGTCTTCCCAGTTGAGCGTTTGGGGAGTGAAGAAGTAGATGTCTGAGCCATCGTCGCTGGCACCGGCGAATGCGGTGCCGTAGCCGCTGTACAGACGCCCCTGCTGTCCCTCCACCGCGCTCGCGAGGCGGAAGAGCTGGCCGTGAGCCCACTCATAGACGTTGTTCTGCCCTTCCACGGCACCTGGCGCCAGCGAGTCCGGTGAGCTGAAGAACACCCGTGGCTCACCGTCGTGCATGACCAGGAACTGGAGCGGATGCAGGGGGCTGTTCGCAGACTGGTATTCCGCAAGCACTTCATAGGGTTCGTTGCCGCCCTGCGCAATCGAGGGCTGACCGTCCTGGCGACAGGAGATGCAGATCGTCCCTTCCGAGCCCCCGTGGGCGTCATAGAGGTAGGCCTGAACTGAGCCGCCACCTTCGTAGCCGGTGACGTTGGCCGTGGACGGGAAGAGCAGGTAGCGCCCGTCGGGGCTAACCCTTGCTGACTCATACAAACCGATCGTGGCCCTTCCGAGATCGAACCCGCGGATCTTGCCGACGAAGCTGAACGCACCATCTGACTCGCCGTATATCGAGTAGGTGTTGGCGCTTTCGTTCTCGGCCTGGGTGTTGCCGCGACCCGGCACCAGCTGGGCGCGGGAAACAAAGTAGACCTCGGAGCCGTCCCCGGCGGCGCCGACGAAACCGGCCACCTGCGCCCCGCCATCCACCTGACTGGCCGAGCGATCGATCAGTTCGTCGGTTTCCAGGTTGTATTCGTAGAGGTCGGTCCCCCCGGAGCTCGATTCTTCGGTCAGGCCGGCGTTGGCGGTGAAGAAGACATGGGAGCCATCGGGGGTGGCCCACTGGTAGGTGGCGCCTTTGTCAGGCGTTCCCGTCTGCGAGAGCGAGACGTCTCGCACGGTGGCGCCGCTGTCTTCACGCACGAAGACCGCTTCCTTACCGATCTCTTCGGGGTTGGGACTGGTCTGACGTTTGGCGCTGAAGAAAAGTCTCGAGCCGCCTTCGGAGACCTGACCCTGAGCGATGGGGCCGTCTGCTTCCACAACCACTTCACCACCACTTGGGCCGGGGACGACGCCGACGTTCCGCAGCGCACCTTCGTCCCATTCGTAGAGGGGCCCTAGCCCTGACGCAGCAATACCTGGGTAGTGGTAGATCGACCTGAACAGAACCCTGCTGCAATCCTCCGCAGCGTCAAGGACAGTGTAGTTGTTCCTTCCCGCTTCGAATTCGAAGCCGGAGTCTTCCGGTGCCAGCTTGCTGACGGCGGTATAGGAGCCATCGGGGTTGTTGCGGTAGAGATTTGAACCGCCATTTTCAATAACCAGGCGGGTGCTCGGGTCGTCGGTCAGTGGCTGCGAGCTCTCCAGGAAGCCGCAGGAGAGGTCGTTGGAGAGAAATTGGGTGTTGCTGGACACGCTGCCCACACCGCCCTGTTCGTTGAGGGCGACGATCGGACTGCTGATCTGGGTCGAGTCCCAGCCGCTGGAACCCCGCGTGCCGCGGTAGAGAACTTCCCCGGCTTTGGTCGCGTCCGGGTAGCCGGCTTCGACCACGTAGGCGAGGGCGCCCGGGCTGGTTGCTGCCTGGAAGTGCAGCTCCATGGGCGAGAAAGTTTCTCCCGGGATGGCGACTGGACCGACTTCCTTGCGTGAGACCAGCTCGAAGCAGCGGCCCTCGGGCAGGCCGCAGGAGTTGAGCGTTTCGACGATCTGGTCGGGGCTGGCGGTGGTGCCGGCGCTGCTCGAGGCGACGATCCGGTAGTGATAGGTCTGACCCGCGGAGAGGCCGTTGAGTTTTGCGCCGACCCGTACCGGTTCGCTGCCGCTGCCGACGAAGGGTTCGAAGTCGGCCGGGACCTGGTTGCCGTAGCTGCTGGTCGCCCCCCATTCGAAGCGGTAGGAGGTGCCAAAGCCGCTGGGGTTGATCTTTCCTTCGAGGTTGGCTGTGCCCTGACTCGCGTTGAGGGCGCGGACTTCGGTGATCTGCGGCGGGCCGACGGTGGTGAAGATCAGCGTCTGTCCGCTCAGCGTTCCGGCCGCATTGGTAGCGGTCAGCCGAAACTTGTAGGCGGCGTTGGGGCTCAGGCTCGTCAGGTCGGCGCTCACCGCATGGGATTCGAAGTCCGCGCCAATCGAGCCGGCCGGCGGGTTACAGGGCGCGCTTTTTTCGAAACTGGCGCTGGTCGTCAGTCCGTATTCGAAGGTGCAGTTGGTGTATTGCAGTCCTTCCGGCCGGACGGCGCCGTTCAAGGTCGCGGTTTTCTGGCCAACTCCGGTGGGCGACTGGGTCGTGACCGTTGGCCCGGTTTCGAAGCTTCTGTCCGCCGTCCGTTCGGTCCCGTTTTCATTTATTGCGACAAGGCGATAGTGGTAGGTGGCGCCGTTGGACGTCAGATCGCTGATCTGGGCGCTGACCGGGTAGGTCGCGGAGTCTTCTCCGATCGTGCCTTCGCAGCTGGTTTTATGGTCGTAATTCGGTTTCCCGTTTTCGTCCTTGCCCCATTCGAAGAAGCATTCTTCGACTTCGAGCCCTATCGGGTTCACCGAGCCGATCAGCGTCGCCTTGGTGCCGGTGATGCCGGATGCGGGGCTGAGGCCGAGCGTTGGCACGGTGACTCCGGGCCCGAAGACATTGATGACGCCATTGCCCTGGGTGCCGTTGTTGACTGCGTAGATCTGTTCGGTGGAGGCGTTGACCGCGATTCGGCCGGTGCCTCTGACCACTCCTGAGCCGAATTCGTCGAGCAGGGACCCGGCGGGGGCTACGAACTCGCCGACGCTTTCGTCGAACGCCGCGTAGATGTGTTCGGTGGTCGGATCAATCGTGATGCCCGTCGTGTGCTTCGACGAGAGCCGGGTGTAGACGTCGGGATCGATCTCCCCCGTCCCGTTGACGGGGAATTTGAATAGGCCCAGGTTTTGGTCCCCGACGAAGAGATCGCCCGCGCTGTCGACCACGCTCTGGCCGCTGGCGCCACTCGAAGACGTCGAGAGGTCGTATTCGGTGACGAGCGCCCGAAGTGGGCTGTACTTGCGGATCGTCTGCGTCCCGATGTTGCTGATGTAGAGATTTCCCGCGGTGTCGACGCTCAAGCCGATGATGAATGCCTGTGGCACGGGTATTTCTGCCCCGCTGAGTTCGTACCTTTCACTCGCCCCATTTCGGGCATAGCCCTGGACCGCCTGGGTCCCGGGGTTGAAGGCGTAGAGCGTGCCCCTGGCGGGGCTCGTCGCGGAGTTGTCGTAGGCGAGCCCGGCCTGAGAGTTTTCCCCGAACGGAATGCCGGGGACTTCGTGAGGCGCGGCGATGCCGACGGGGATCCCGCCTTCGGCACCGAGTATCGCTATCCGGGTGCCATCGGTGACGAAGAGGTTGCCGGTTGCTTCGTCGATTGCGATCCCCTGCGGTTCGTCGAAGACGGGCCCCGAGCCAGATCCGTCGATCGGCGAGAACGATTCGAGGTTGTGGGTGATCGCGGCGGAGGAACTGGCAGCGAGGAACGCCATAGAGATCGCGACGAGAGCGACCGACAAGGAGATAAGAGACAGACCGCTGCGCCGGAGCGGAGACGCACCACTCCCGTTGGTGCCACCGCCGGCGACAAGCGTGACGGCACTGCGGGCGCGGCGACTGCCGCTGCCGTCGATCGGTGCCGTGCGTGCAGCCATCACGTGGCGATTCACGTAGTCTCCCTCTTTCCTGGCGCTTCCCGAGCGCCGTCCCCTGTTTGTCCCGGCCCCTGCGCGGCCATTGAGACTAGTTTTTCCCCAGTGCCACCGAACTGCTATCCCTGGCTACTTGCTACTCAGCCATAGCACTGGCGTTCCTAATTCGTGGAAGGGGGAACTGTAAACGTGTCAGTATTCAATGTCAAGGTACGAACCATCTTTTTTTTGATAGACGGCGATTTGCAGGGGCTTCTTGGGCGAATAGCTACAAGCTTGTAGTAGCCGCGGCTAGGGCAGCGCCAGCACCGCGTGGATCGCGCGGTGGTCGCTGCCCGGCTGTTCGGCGACGCCGTATTCGACGATGCCGAGCCGTTCGTCGGCGAGCACGTGATCGATCGTGATCAGGGGAGGCAGGATGTTGCGGCGCGGGAAGGTCGGCTCCAGGCCCTTGCCGGCGACATCGCCGGCGTCGCGGTAGCCGCGGTCGACGACGTCGCGCAGCTCGACCTGGTCGAGGGTGGCGTTGAAGTCGCCGAGCAGGACCCGCGGGGTGCCGGCGCCGGCCGACGGCATCGCTTCCAGCGAGGCGCGCCACTCGCCGATGTGGCCCGGTTTCGGCGTGTGCGGGTGGACGTCGGTGACGCGGACCAGGCGGCCGTCGGGCAGCCGCACCGCAGCGCCGACCCGGTGGTTGTCGTGCGGCCCGAAACGGCGCAGCGGCAGCCGCGAGTAGATGCCGACGCCCGGCAGCTTCGGCATCCCGGAGAAGACCATGAGGACGTGGTTGGGCAGCACCCGGTCGATGCCGGCGGCGGCGAACCTAGGAACGAAGGCGGGCGTCAGCTCCTGCACGGCGAGCAGGTCCGGGTGCAGGCGTTCGACCAGGGCGACGAGGTCGGCGGGATCCGAGGTGCCGCGGTGGATGTTGGCGGAGACGACGCCCAGGGTCTCGTGCCCAGCCGCGTCGACGGTGCCGTCGCCGATCGCCCGCGGCAGCACCGCCGCGGCCAGGCAGAGGGTCGCGAGCCCGGCGGCGATCGCCGCGGCCCAGTTGCTCAGGGCGGCGGCGATGCCGGCTAGGAAGAAGGCGGCGATCAGCGCGAAGGGCGTGAACGCCAGCAGCGGCACGATCAGGCTGCCGCCGTCGAGCCCGAGCGCGCGCACGAGCGCCCAGAGGGCGACCGGAACCACGCCCAGCCAGATCGGCCAGTAGCGACGAGCCCCCGCGGCGGCCACCGCTCAGCCGTCGGGGTACGGCTGGATCGGGATGCCGTGATCGGTCTCCCGCATCCCCAGCTCGTAGGCGGCGCCGGCGGCGAGGCTGAGCTCGCGTCGCGGCAGGCCGGGGCGTTCGACGGTCAGTTCGAGGTCGGCGACCGAGCAGTTGACGGTGTTGTGCTCGGGGCCCTTGGGGTCGGCGTAGACCCAGCCGACGAAGTCCTTCTCGGGGGCGGAGACGCGGCCGCGGACGACGATGTCCTTGCCCGGGAGGACGAAGGTGCAGACGCCCGGCGTCTCCTCGATCGAGGCCGAGCGGATCGCGCCGAGGCCGCCGAGCCGGTGCGGCTCGCCGTCCAGCATCAGCATCCCCGAGGGGATCCAGGGGCTGGTGCGGGAGCCGAGCTTGACCCGGGCGGCGCCGGCGTCGAAGTAGGTGCCGGGCGAGTCGGCGAAGCCGGTGCCCTCGAGCCAGACCCAGCGCTCGGCGTGCTCGCTGCCCCAGTTGTGGCCGATCATCCCCGGCCAGCCGCTGAGCTCGATCGACTCCTCGTCGTCGATTTCGAGGCGACCGTCGAAGTGGGCGAGCGGGACCGGGGCAACGAACTTCGTCTTCGGCAGCGGCGCCTCGTAGAGCCAGTCGGCCGGCAGGTACTTGCAGGGCCCGGCGTCGGCGCTGAAGGTCAGAGACCAGGCGGCGCCGAGCGCCTCGGTGTCGACCGAGCCCTCGGCCTGGCCCGGCGCCAGCTCGGCGTCGCCGACGCGGATCCAGGATCCAGCCGGCGTCGAGAGCTCGCTCGCCGGCAGCGTCACCTTGGTCGCCCGGGGCGCCGGTGCCGAACGATCGAAGAAGACGAACCAGATCGAGGCGTTGGGCTCCGCTCCCGGCCGCTTGTGCACGGTGTGGCGGATCCAGATGCCGCGACCGCCGCCCGGCTCGCAGGCCTTGATGTAGAAGCTCTCGTAGTGGCCAGCCTTGGCGGCGACCCCGGGGAAGCGTGCGCCTTCGTCCATCCCCGAACCCTAGCCCGGAGTCAGACCTTGATGGTGATCACGTCGCCGTCCTGGACGACGTAGTCGCGGCCCTCGATCCGCAGCTGCCCCTTGTCGCGGGCCTGGGAGTAGCCGCCGGTCTCGACCAGCTGCTCCCAGCCGACCACCTCGGCTTTGATGAACGCTTCCATGATCTCGGTGTGGATCGTGCCCGCCGCCTCCAGCGCGGTGGCGCCGCGGCGCAGCGGCCGGGCGACCGCCTCCTTGTCCTCGCCGGCGGTGAAGAAGGTGATCAGTTCCAGCAGGTCGTAGGCGCCGCGGACCAGGCGCGCCAGGCCGGAGCCCTCGACCCCGTAGGACTCGCGCATCTCCTCCGCTTCCTCGGGGTCGAGCTCGGCCAGCTCGCCCTCGATCCGGGCGCTGACCGCGACCGCGCCGGCGCCGGCCGCGGCGGCGTGGGAGGCGACGACCTCCGGCACCTCGCCGTCGCCCTCGTCGACGTTGGCGACGTAGAGGATCGGCTTCGTGGTCAGCGCCTGCAGGTTGACCACCGCCTGCGGGGCCGCATCCGGGACCGGGACCGAGCGGGCGGGGCGGCCGGCGGCGAGCGCCTCGAAGACGGCCTGCAGCCAGCCGTGCTCGGCGATCGCCTCGGCGTCGCCCGACTTCGCCTGCTTGGCGACCCGCGGCAGCCGCCGCTCGACCTGGTCATAGTCGGAGAGGATCAGCTCGGTCTCGATCGTCTCGATGTCGGCGAGCGGGTCGACGCGGCCGTCGGGGTGCGGCACGCCGGAGTCCTCGTGGCAGCGGACGACGTGGCAGATCGCGTCGGTCTCGCGGATCGAGGCGAGGAACTGGTTGCCGAGCCCCTCCCCCTCGGAGGCGCCCTTGACCAGGCCGGCGATGTCGTGGAAGGAGATCGTCGCCGGTTCCAGCTTCGAGCTGCGCACGGTCGCGGCGATCTTCTCCAGCCGCTGGTCCGGCACCTCGGCGATCGCCACGTTCGGCTCGATCGTCGTGAACGGGTAGTCGCCGGTCTGGGCGCCACCCTTGGTCAGGGCATTGAAGAGGGTCGACTTGCCCGCGTTCGGCAGACCCACGATCCCGACCTTCATACGGGGCTCACCGCCCTCATATGGAGAGCGGGACGATCAAGCCGAGCAGCACGCCGAGGGAAGCGCCGGCGAGGACGTCGGATGGGTAGTGCATCCCCAGGTAGGGGCGGCCGAGGGAGATCGCCAGGGCGACGACGAGCGCCCCCGCCATCGCCGGGTCGACCCGGACCATCGCCGTCGCCACCGCGAACGAGGAGAGGGCGTGGGCGGAGGGGAAGCTGAGCGAGCTGGGGGCGCCGCCGAGCGGCGGCAGGCCCTCGAGCACCGGGCGCGGGCGTTTGACCAGCAGCTTGATCCCGTAGTTGAGGACGATCGCGACCGGGCCCAGCACCGCGCAGATCAGCCAGGCCTCGTGCCGTTCCCAGTCGAGCAGGGCCAGGGCCACGCCGAGCACGACCCAGACGGCGGCGTTGTTGCCCGCCTTGCCCAGCGCCTTGGCGGCGGACTCCAGCCCCGGCGAGTGCCCGCGGGTGCGCATCAGGCGCAACAGCTTGAGGTCGAGGCTCTCGGGGTTGGCGGCGGCGTTCTCCACGGCGGCGGAGGATAAGGGTCGGGCGGGCCCGCGGGCGGTCGGTCAGTATCTGCCGATGCCCGCCGTACCCGGCTACGTCCACACCCCCGGCAACCACTGCGGCTCGACCGCTCTGCGCAACCTGCTCGGCTTCCACGGGATCGAGCTCAGCGAGGAGATGGCCTTCGGCCTCGGGGCCGGCGCCGGCTTCTACTACCTGACCCTCGAGGACTCCTCACCCAGCCGCTGGTTCAACGGCCGCACGGCCCGGCTGGAGGAGAGCTTCCGCGACCTGACCGGGACGGCGCTGGAGCTGCGCACCTTCGAGGAGGGCGACGGGCGCGCCTGGGAGGCGGCCCGGGCCGAGGTCGACACAGGCAACCCGGCGCTCCTGCTCACCGACATCTACCACCTCGACCACTACGGCAACTCGGCCCACTTCCCGGGGCACGCCGTGGTCCTGGCCGGCTACGACGACGAGGTCGCCCGCCTCTCGGATACCGGCTTCGAGGAGCTGCAGACCACCCGCCTCGAGAACCTGGCCCGGGCGCGCCACAGCAGCCACCCCGCCTACCCGCTCGAAGGCCACATGTTCACCGTCACCGACGCGGTCGACCGCGACCAGCTGGAAGCGGCGGTCCCGCGGGCGATCGCCCGGGCGGCGCAGGAGATGCTGGAGCCGCCCTTCGGCGAGTACGGCGGCCTGCCCGCGGTCGAGCGGCTCGCCGCCGAGGCCGGCGCCTGGCCCGAGGTGGCCGAGGACTGGCAGTGGTGCGCCCGCTTCGCCTACCAGGTGATCGAGCGCCGCGGCACCGGCGGCGGCGCCTTCCGCCTCATGTACTCGCGCTTCCTCGAAGAGGCCGGACGCGACGAGGCGCCGCTGGCGGCCGCGGCGGCGGCACGCTGGACCGAGCTGGCGCAGGCATTCAAAGCGGCGAGCGAGAGTGGCGAGCCGGACGCCGGGCTCTGGGCGGAGGTCGACGCGGGCGCGAAGGGCGTCGCCGCGGCCGAGCAGCGCCTCTGGGACTCGCTCGCCTCCCCCGCCACCGACCGATCTCCGTGATCCCGATTCCTAGTAGGAGGAGTTGACCCCCCTATAAGTGGGTCAACTCCTCCACCGACCTTCGAGCTGCCGGAATCGAGAACGAACCGATGCAGCGCCGGCGCTCGACTCAGCCCCGCACCGCGCTGGGCAGGCCCCAGAGCACGCGGGGGAGGTCGCGGCGGGCGCGGGCGTAGGCGGTCTCCACCGCTTCTCCGGCCTCGGAGCCGTGGACGCTCTCGCCGTGGCCCAGCAGCAGGTACTCGGGCCGGTAACCGCGCAGCGAGCTCGGCGGCCAGGGCCGCAGGAACAGATGCATCCCCACCCGCTCCTCTCCGCCGGTGTGCATCGGGTTGGCGGCGAGCACCTCGGCGACGATCAGCGCCTTCTTCTCGGGCCACCAGAGCGCCGTCTCCCGCCAGCGCGGCACACGGACCGCCGGAATCGCCTCGAACGGCGAGCCCGGCACCGCATCGGGGACCTTCAGGTGCGGAACCCCGAGCCGGTCCGCGATCTCGGCGCAGTCACGGTTGTGCCGGTCGAGTAGCTGCAGCACGCCGGCCGGCTCCCCCAGCGCCACCGCATCCTCGATCTCGGGACCGTCGAGCGGGTCGACCAGCCAGACCCGGCCATCGTCGACGAGCGCGTGAAACGCCCGCTCCATCGGCTCCGCGACGACCCAGGTCAGGCCCAGCGCGTGCTCTTCGACCTCGATCCGGGGCATGCCCCGAACCTACTCCCCGCCCTCGCCCGGGCGGCGACGCCTCAGGCGCCGGGCCCGAAGCCGATCCGGTGCTCGCCCGACTCGATGCGGATGAAGGCGACCTTGCCGAGGTAGAGGGAGATGACGCCGTCCTCGGTGTGGAGGTCGTGCCAGCCGCCCTTCTCGAGCTGCTTGCGGAGGTCCTTGAGGTCGTCTTCGGCGAGGCGGGCGGAGACGACCTGCCCGCCCTCGAAGCCGATCTCGACCCGTTGTGCGTCAGCCATCAGTGTCCTCCCGCTGGTTCGACGATCTCGGTCAGGACCCCGCCGGTGGAGCGGGGGTGAAGGAAGGCGACGCGGCTGTCGCGGATGCCGACCCGCGGCTCGGCGTCGATCAGCTCGATCCCGGTGGCGGCGATCCGGACCAGGGCGGCGTCGATGTCATCGACCGCGTAGGCGACGTGGTGCAGGCCTTCGCCCTTGCGGGCGAGGAACTTGCCGACGGCGGTGTCGGGGCCGAGCGGGGCCAGCAGCTCGACGTGGCCCTCGCCGACGTCCAGCAGCACCGCCTCGACACCCTGGGACTCGACCGTCTCGCGGTGGGCGAGCGTCATCTCGAAGCTCTTCTCGTAGAGAGCGATGGCCGCCTCGAGGTCCTCGACGGCGACTCCCATGTGGTCGATCCTTCCGAACATCGGCGGCCAGTCTATGCGGCCGGCGGCAGGCCGTCTTCGCCGTTGCCGTGCTCGACCCGGAGGATCTCCGCCATCGCCGCCAGCCCGACCTCGAGCTGCTCCGCCGTCGGCTCCTTGGTCGCCCAGTGGCGCTGGATCTCGCGGCCGGGGGTGTGGAAGGCCTCAGCCAGGGGATCGCCGTGGTGGCGGTCGCTCCAGGCGAACATCTCGACCGCGATCGAGGCGCCGCCGAGGCCGACCCCGGCGCGGGCGACCGCGTTCGGCTCCGCGACCAGACGCTCCAGCAGCACCGTGCCGCCGGCCGAGAGCAGCATCATCGGGACCAGCAGGTTGGAGCCGCAGCGATCGTGCTCCTTGGGCACCGCGGCGACGTCGTCGACGCCCTGCTCGTAGGCGGCGATCGCCTTGTGCTCGACGCCGTGGTAGGCGGCCAGGTCGCGGTCCATCAGCGCCACCACGGCCGGGACGGCGCCGACGACCTGGGCCAGGCCCTCGCGCAGGGCCGAGGCCGGGGCGCGCTTGCGCAGCAGCCCGGTCAGGGCGAGCGTGGCACCGGTGGCGGCGATCACATGCCAGTTCTCGAAGGGGAGCCGGGCCGCCGGCAGCCGCCGCCGGGCCAGCGGCAGCACCGCCATCGCCTCGGCCAGTTTCAGCGGCCCGCGCAGGCCGGGCAGGCGCGCCACCAACTTCGGGGCCAGTTCGGGCTTGGGCGCGGAGGCGACTTCGATCCCGCCGTCGCGATCGCGCACCGCCGCCGCCCAGTGGGTCGGCCCGTGGATCAACAACCCGTTGCGCAGCGCCATCCCTCCGAGTCGCAGCCGCTCAGCGTTATTTGGAGCCATGCCGTCACCTTAGGCGATGGCGTGTCTGAGCTTAAGGGTGAATATGGCCCCCTAAGCTCAGACACGCCCCCGGACGTACAGAGGGCGCCGAGTCCAGTCCCACTCGACGCCCTCTCCCCCCTGTGTTAAGTCCCCACCGGAGGCCCCCAGTCCAGGCCCCCGGTGGGTGTGTCGGCTCTCCCTGGCTCTAGCTTGGAAAGCCGCCCATTGAAACCCTGTTCTCTTTAGGAAGTTGCGGAGGTCACTAGGACTGTCCGAATCTCGTACGCAGCTCGGCCAGGCGCTTCCCCAGCTCGGCCTCGAAACCACGCTCGGTCGGGGCGTAGAAGCGGCGGCCGGCGAGGCCCTCCGGGAGCAGCTGCTGGTCGCTGACCCCGCCCGGCTCGTCGTGCGCGTAGCGGTAGCCGTCGCCGCGGCCGAGCTTGGCGGCGCCCGGGTAGTGCGAGTCCCGCAGGTAGTCGGGCGGCGTCTGGGCGCCGTGCTCGCGGACCTCGGCCCGGGCCGCCTCGAGCGCCTTGTAGGAGGCGTTGGACTTGGGGGCGAGGGCGAGGTAGACGCAGGCCTGGGCGAGGTTGAGCGCGCACTCGGGCAGGCCGACCCGGTCGACGGCGCGGGCGGCGGCGTCGGCGACGAGCAGCGCCCGCGGGTCGGCGTTGCCGATGTCCTCGGAGGCGAGGATGACCATGCGGCGGGCGACGAAGCGCGGGTCCTCGCCGCCCTCCAGCATCACCGCCAGGTAGTAGAGGGAGGCGTCGACATCGGAGCCGCGGGTCGCCTTGATCCAAGCTGAGACGAAGTCGTAGTGGCGATCGCCCTGGCGGTCGTAGTCGAGCGCCTTGCGCTGCAGCGCGTCCTCGATCGCGGCGACGTCGATCGCAGCCGACTTCGACCCCACCCCGCTGTGGTCAATATCGGCCGCGCGGCTGACCGCGCGCTCCAGGCCGGAGAGCGCGACCCGCGCGTCGCCGCCGCTGCGCTCGGCCAGCATCGCCAGCGCCGCGTCCGCGATCGGCGGCGGGTCGGGAATCCCACGCTCCGGGTCGGCGAGGGCCCGCCGCAGCAAAGCCTCGACCTGCCCTGCGTCGAGCGGTTTCAGCTCGTAGACCTGCGAGCGCGAGATCAGCGCCGAGTTGACCTCGAAGTAGGGGTTCTCCGTGGTCGCCCCGATCAGCGTCAGCAGCCCTTCCTCCACCGCCGGCAGCAGCGCGTCCTGCTGGGCCTTGTTGAACCTGTGGATCTCGTCGAGGAAGAGGATCGTCGGCCGTCCCGACCCCTTCCGGCGCTCCCGGGCCCGCTCGATCACCCCGCGGATCTCCGCTTTGCCGACGACCACCGCCGACTGCTCCTCGAACGCCCCCTCGGCCCCCGCCGCCGCGATCCGCGCCAACGTCGTCTTCCCCGCCCCGGGCGGCCCGTAGAGGATCGCGCTGTGCGGCTTCCCCTCTTCGATCGCCGTCCGCAGCGCCGACCCGGCCCCAAGTATGTGCTCCTGTCCCACCAGCTCATCCAGGTTCCTAGGCCGCATCCGCACCGCCAACGGCGCATCGGCAGGCGGAGTCCCTCCAACTCCCGGACCTGAACTGGACTGGGCTTCCCCCCCGGTGTCGAACAGTTGGCCGTCCACTGCTCGCGAGTATGAGGGAGCCGGGGGAAGTCTCGACGGAACCTCCCGCTGTTCGTGACGGCGAGGCTTCCCCCGGCTCCCCCTTGCCCGCCTACAATCGACCCCATGGCTACTACCGAGGCACGCCCCGCAGCCCTGTCAACTTCGACCCTCGAGTCCTTCAACCCCGCCACCGGCGACCTCGTCGGCACGGTCCCGACGATCACCCCGGACCAGGTCCAGGGAGTGGTGGACGACGTCGCCCGCATCCAGCCCGCCTGGGCTGAGCTGCCGACCAAGGTGCGCGCCTCCTACATGCGCCGCGCCGCCGACAGCCTGCTCGCCGACATCGACGAGATCGCCGAGCTGCTGGTCCGCGAGCAGGGCAAGCCGCGGGCCGAGGCCTACACGATGGAGCTGCTGCCGACCGTCGACGCCCTGCACTGGTGCGCCAAGGCCGGGCCGAAGATCCTCGCCGACGAGAAGGTGGGGATGACCCAGGCCTTCACCCTCTCCAAGAGCGGCCACTTCTCCTACGAGCCGATCGGCGTGGTCGGCGTCATCGCCCCCTGGAACTACCCCTGGTCGATCCCCTTCGGCGAGGTCGCGATCGCGCTGATGGCCGGCAACGGCGTCGTCCTCAAGCCGGCGTCGCTGACGCCGCTGCTGGGCGAGCGGATCCGCGACGTCTTCGAGAAGGCGGGCCTGCCCGAGGGCCTCGTCCGGGTCGTCCACGGCGGCGGCGCCGTCGGCGACGCGCTCGCCAAGTCCAGCGCCGGCAAGATCTTCTTCACCGGCTCGGTTGACGTCGGGCGCAAGGTCGGCGCGGTCTGCGCCGAGCGGCTCAAGGGCTCGGTCCTCGAGCTCGGCGGCAAGGACCCGATGATCGTCTGCGCCGACGCCGACCTGCCGAACGCGATCTCCGGCGCCGTCTGGGGCGGCTTCGCCAACGCCGGCCAGACCTGCTCGGGAATCGAGCGCGTCTACGTCGTCCGCGAGGTCGCCGACCGCTTCGTCGAGGGCGTCGCCCGCGAGGCCGAGAAGCTGCGCCTCGGCGACCCGCTCGAGTGGGAGACCGAGATTGGCCCGATGACCTCCGACGGCCAGTACGAGATCGTCGTCGACCTGATCGAGGACGCGGTCGCGACCGGCGCCACCAAGCTCTGCGGCGGCCCGGTCGACGTCCCCGGCCTGCCCGGCAAGTTCGTCGCCCCGACCGTGCTCACCGGCGTCACCCACCAGACCCGGATCATGCGCGAGGAGATCTTCGGCCCGGTCCTGCCGATCGTCGTCGTCGACTCCGAGCAGGAGGCGATCGACCTCGCCAACGACTCCGAGTTCGGCCTCGGCGCCTCGGTCTGGACCAAGGACCGCCAGAAGGGCGAGCGGATCGCCCGTCGGCTCGAGTCCGGGATGGTCTGGATCAACGACCACTCCTTCAGCCACGGCGCCTGCCAGTGCGCCTGGGGTGGCGTCAAGGACTCCGGCGTCGGCCGCTCGCACTCCAAATTCGGCTTCTACGAGTGCGTCAACATCAAGATGAACGCCTGGGAGCCGGGCCTCACCCGCGACTTCTGGTGGCACCCCTACGACCGCACCCTCGGCGAAGCGGTCCAAGCCTCGGCCAGGATCCTCTACGGCAAAGGCGAGACCCGCACCCGCGCCCTGCGCGAGGGCATCGGCCCGCTGCTGAAGGTCGGCCAGCGCACGCTGAAGAAGCGGCGCTGACGGCGCGAGGCGCTTTTGTCACCCCCGGGGTTACAAAAGCGCCTCGGCCAAATCAGCCGCCGTTGATCGTGCGGATCTTCGAGGTCGCGCCGAGGCACTTGTAGATGGTGCCCGCCGTGCCCTGGGTGACCGGCTTCACTTCGGCCCAGACCTTGAGTGGGACTTCGCCCTTGTAGTTCGGTTCGGCCTTCCAGCTGCCGGTGGAGCTGGTCATCGCCGAGCCGATCTTGCCGAAGCCCTTCTCCTTGACCACGACCTGGCGGCTCTCGACGCAGTTCGCGTTCGCCGCGGAGACCTTGCCGGCGCTGCCGTAGGGGTTGATCGTGATCGTCGACTTCAGTTCCACCGTCTGACCGGGGTGATCGGCCGCGGCGACGACCGGGACCGCCAGCGCCGCCGTCGCGACGACAGCCGCGAACAACCCGGTAAACCGCTTGCTCTTGCTCATCCAAGTTCTCCTTCTCGAGATTGACCACGCCCTTGCCCAAATCGGCCGCGGCAGCCTAGATGATCGGGACGCTTCACAATCCCCCTGGATGGCCCCAGAGCAGGAGAAAGCGTCGGCCGAGGCGACGGTGCCGGCGATCCGGCTCGCCGGCCTGCGCCGCGACTACGGCGAACGCACCGCGCTCGACGGGGTTGGGCTGACGGTCGGCGCCGGCCAGTCGCTGGTCGTGCTCGGGCCCAACGGGGCCGGCAAGACGACGCTGCTGCGGATCCTGGCGACGCTGCTGCGGCCCAGCGGCGGCGAAGCCGTGGTGCTCGGCTGCTCGCTCCCCGACGAGGCCTGGAAGTTGCGCGGCCGGATCGGCTACCTCGGCCACGAGCCGCTGCTCTACCGCGACCTCAGCGGCCGCGAGAACCTGCGCTTCCACGCCAGACTGCACGGAATCACGGGTGCGCCGGCCGAGGCGCAGATCGCCGCGTTGCTCGCCGCCGCCGGCATGGAGCGCCGCGCCGACGAGCGCATCGTCGAGCTCTCGGCCGGGATGCGTCAGCGACTGGCGATCTGCCGCTGCGTCCTGCACGAGCCGGAGCTGCTGCTGCTCGACGAGCCCGACTCCAACCTCGACGCCGAGGGACGCGAGCTGGCCCGCGGTCTGATCGGCCCGGGGACCGGGAGTACCCGCGTCGTCGTCACCCACGACCCCGAGCGCTTCCTGCCCGAGGCCGACCAGGTGCTGCGGCTCGGCATCGGCGAGACGGCGACGGTCTCGTGACCTCCTCTCGCGCCGCCTTCGCGGCGATCCTCGCCAAGGACCTGCGCTCGGAGCTGCGCACCCTGCAGTCGCTGCCGGCGATGGCGCTGTTCTCCGTCACCACTTTCGTCATCTTCCGCTTCGGCCTCGACCGCACCCAGCTCTCCGGCAGCCTCGCCGCCGGCGTGCTCTGGGCGACGCTGCTGTTCGCCGCCGTGCTCGGGATCAACCGCCTCTTCGTCGCCGAGCGCGAGGAGGGCGGCTTCGACGCGATCCGCCTCGCCCCGATCGACCGCAGCGTCCTCTTCAGCGCCAAGGCGGCGGCACTGGTCATCTACCTGCTGGCCCTGGAGCTGGTCGCGGTGCCGATCTTCGCCCTCTTCTTCCTCCAGGACCTCGGCGGCCTGGCGCCGCTGGCACTGGTCCTGCTGCTGGCCGACCTCGGCCTCGCCGCCACCGGCACCCTGATCTCCTCGATGGCGGTGAATTCGCGCGCCCGGGATCTGCTGGTGCCGCTGGTCCTGCTGCCCCTGGTGGTGCCGCTGATGATCGCCGCGACCGGCGCCACCGAGCCGCTGCTGGCCCTGGGCGGTCCCGGTTACCACCGCTTCGGCACCTGGCTGATGGTGCTCGGCCTATACGATCTGATCTTCGGCCTGGTCGGCTATGCGGTGTTCGACTTCCTCCTCGAGGACTGACCAGGCGCGAGCCTCGCCCCACCCCCGCGAAGCATGTACGGCAAAGGACTCAGACCCCTCTCGATCGCCACCGTGGCGATGCTCGCCCTGTCGCTTTCCCTCGTCTTCTTCTACGCCCCGCTCGACGCCGACCAGGGCTTCATCCAGAAGATCTTCTACCTGCACGTGCCGCTGGCGATCGTGGCGCTGGTCGGGTTCGTCGTCGGCGGCGTCTTCGCGATCGCCCACCTGCGCACCAACAACCGCAAGTGGGACGCCTATTCGTACGTCTCGATCCACATGTCGGTGATCTTCGGCGTCGCCGTCCTCGTCACCGGCTCGATCTGGGCCAAGGCCTCCTGGGGCCACTGGTGGGTCTGGGACGAGCCGACCCTGGTCAGCTTCCTGATCGTCTTCCTCATGTACGCGACCTACTACCCCTTCCGCTACGCGATCGAGGATCCCGAGCGCCAGGCCCGCTACGCCTCGGTCTTCGCGATCACCGCCGGCGCCTTCGTGCCGCTCAACTTCATGGCCGTGCGGATGGCCCAGAGCCTGGTCCACCCGCGCACCTTCGGCACCGCCAACGGCGGCCTGCCCGGCGAAATGATGCTGGTCTTCATCTGCTGCCTGGCGACGATGGCGCTGCTCTGGGTGACCCTGGTCAAGTTCGAGCTGACCGCGAAGAGCGCCTCCGGCCAGGTCAAGCGCCTGCGCCGGGCGATCGACGCGCCCGCGCCGGGGGCGGCCTCGCGGATCGCCCCGGAGGTGAGCTAGATGCTGGACCTGCTGGCCGCGAGCCCGGCCCTGCCGCTCGACGAGGCGGGCAAGTACGTCGCCGCCGCCTTCATCGTCTTCATGGTCCTGCTCGTCGTCTACGTCGCGATCATGGCGGCGAAACTGCAGCGGATCGAGCGCGAACTGCGCGAGCTGGCCGGCTTCGCCGAGCAGCGCAAAGCGGAGGAGCAGCGCGACGAGGTGAGCGCCTGATGTCCGAGCTGCTCGCCCTCGGCGTCTCCCACAAGACCGCGCCGCTGGACCTGCGCGAGCGGCTCTCGCTGACCGAGGGGCGCGCCGTCTCCGCCCTGCGCGAGCTGACCGCGGCGCCGGGGATCCACGAGGCGGCGGCGATCTCGACCTGCAACCGCACCGAGCTCTACCTGATCGTCTCCGACCCGGTCGAGGCCGAGTCGACGGCGCTCGGCGTGCTCACCCGCCAGGCCGAGATCCGCCCGACCGAGCTGCTCGGCCACCTCTACTCGCTGCGCTCGGTCGAGGCCGCCCGCCACCTGCTGCGGGTCACCGCCGGGCTCGACTCGATGATCGTCGGCGAGGCCGAGATCCAGGGCCAGGTCAAACGCGCCTACGAGCTGGCCCTGGTCGAGGGCGGCACCGGCCCGATCCTCAACCGCCTCTTCCGCGGCGCCCTCACCGCCGGCGGCCGCGCCCGCGAGGAGACCGGGATCAGCGAGAAGGGCGTCTCGATCCCCTCGGTCGCGGTCGAGCTGGCGCGGCGCGCGCTCGGCGACCTCTCCGACCGCCGCGTCCTCGTCGTCGGCGCCGGCGAGACCGCCGAGCTGGTCGCCAAAGCCCTGGTCGCCCGCGGCGTCCGCACCGTCTTCGTCGCCAACCGCCACTACGACCGCGCGATCGGCCTGGCCCAGCGCTTCCAGGGCAGCGCCGTCCGCTTCGAGGAGCTGCCCGAGCAGCTGGCCGAGGCCGACATCGTCGTCACCGCGACCAACTCGCCCCACCACATCGTCGAGCGCGACGACCTCGCGCAGGTGATGGCGGGGCGGCGGGAGCGGCCACTGCTGGCGATCGACATCGCCGTGCCACGCGACATCGAGCCCGCCTGCCGCGAGATCGCCGGCGTCAGCGTCCACGACATCGACGACGTCCAGCAGATCGTCGAACGCAACACCAGCGGCCGCGAGTCGGAGGCGAAACGGGCCGAGCACATCATCGAGGCCGAGCTCGACCGCTTCGAGCGGTGGCTCGCCTCGCTCGAGGTGGTGCCGACGATCGCGGCCCTGCGCGAACGCGGCGACGAGGTCGTGCGCCGGGTCCTGGCCGAGAACGACGCCCGCTGGGAGAGCCTCGGCGAGGCCGATCGCGAGCGCCTGGAGGCGATGGCGAAGGCGATCGCCTCGCGTCTCCTGCACGAGCCGACCCTGCGGATGCGGCGCTCGGCCGGCAGCGACGATGCCTACTTCTATGTCAGCGCGATGCGCGAGCTGTTCGGGCTCGATGCGGAGACGGAGCCCGAGGCGGAGTCGGGCTCGAACGTGACCGAGCTGCGCCGCAAGGGCAAGTCCGCCTGAGGGCCGGGCCCTCCATGATTCGAATCGCCACTCGAAGCAGCACCCTGGCTCTGACCCAGGCCGGGATGGTTGCGGAGATGCTTGGGGGCGCGGAACTGGTCGAGGCGTCCTCCGACGGGGAGCAGGGGGACAAGTCGCGGTTCGTGCGAGGCGTCGAGCGGGCGGTGATCGCGGGCGAGGCCGAGGTCGGGGTGCACTCGGCGAAGGATCTGCCCGGGGAGATGCCCGCGGAGCTGGAGATCGCGGCGGTGCCGCGGCGGGAGGACCCGGTCGACGTCTGGATCGGGGCCGGGTCGTCGCTCGCGGACGCGCCCGAGGGCGCCCGGGTCGGGACCGCCAGCCTGCGGCGGCGCGCCCAGCTGCTCGCCGCCCGTCCCGACCTGCGGGTGGAGGAGCTGCACGGCAACGTCGACACCCGCCTGCGCAAGCTCGCCGAGGGCGAGCTTGACGCGATCGTCCTCGCCGCCGCCGGCCTGCGCCGGCTCGGCCGCGAGGCGGAGATCGGCTTCCGGATCCCGGCCGAGACGATGGTGCCGGCGCCCGGTCAGGGCACCCTCGTGCTCCAGGTCCGCGCCGGCGACGAGGAGACGACGGAGGCCGTCTCCGGCATCTTCGACCTCGACGCCGCCCGCGAGCTGACCGCCGAGCGCGCCGCGGTGCGCCTGCTCGACGCCAGCTGCGCGACCCCGGTCGGCGTCTTCGCCCGGGTCGAGGGCGAGGGCCTGGAGCTCGACGCCTTCGTCGGCCTTCCCGACGGCAGCGAGTGGCTGCGCGACCGGATCGAGGGCGACGCGGGCGAGCCGGCGGCCGCCGGCATCCTCCTCGCCGAGCGCCTGCTCGGTGCCGGCGCCCGCGACCTCCTCGACCGTGCCGAGGCGATGGCATGAGCGCCCGCGCCGGGATCGTCTACCTGGTCGGCGCCGGGCCCGGCGACCCGGGGCTGATGACGGCGCGCTCGCTGGCGCTGATCGCCGACGCCGACGCGGTCTTCTACGACCGGCTGATCCCGCCGGGCGCGCTGGCCGGCGCCCGCGAGGACGCCGAGCTGACCTACGTCGGCAAGCAGCCGGGCGTGCCTTCGGTCCCCCAGGACGAGATCGGCGCCCGCCTGATCGAGGCGGCGCGGGCAGGCAAGAGCGTCGTCCGGCTGAAGGGCGGGGACCCCTTCGTGTTTGGACGCGGTGGCGAGGAGGGCGAAGCGCTGCGCGCGGCCGGGGTCGAGTTCGAGGTGGTGCCGGGAGTGACCGCCGGCGTCGCCGCCACCGCCTACGCCGGCATCCCCGTCACCCATCGCGACGACGCCTCCGCAGTCGCCTTCGTCACCGGCCACGAGGACCCGGAGAAGGCCGAGTCGGCGCTCGATTGGGATGCTCTCGCCGGCTTCCCCGGCACCCTCGTCTTCTACATGGGGGTCAAACGGCTGGGCGAGAACGCAGCGGCGCTGATCGCCGGCGGCCGCGACCCCGAGGAGCCGGCGGCGGCGATCGAACGCGGCACCTGGCCCGAGCAGCGCACCGTCAGCGCCACCCTGGGGACGATCGCCGAGGCGGTCGAGCGCGAGGGCGTGAAGGCGCCGGCGCTGATCGCCGTCGGCGCGGTTGCCGCCCGCCGCGAGGACCTTGCCTGGCTCGAGCGGCGCCCCCTGCACGGCCGCCGCGTCGTCGTCACCCGCGCCCGCGCCCAGGCCAGCGGCCTCGCCGCGATCCTGCGCAACCTCGGCGCCGAGGTGGTCGAGCTGCCGGCGATCCGGATCGAGCCGCGGATCGAGGCGGAGGAGGTGCGCGCCGCCGCCGCGGCGATCGGCATCTACGAGCTGGTCTGCTTGACCAGCCCCAACGGCGTCCGCCTGCTCTTCGAGGCGATCGCCGCCGCCGACCTCGACTCGCGCGCGCTGGCGGGCGTGACCGTGGCGGCGATCGGCCCCGGCACCGCCCGCGCCCTGGCCAAACGCGGCGTGGTCGCCGACATCGTCCCCGAGCGCTTCGTCGCCGAGGGACTGATCGAGGCGCTCGGTGACGTCGAGGTCGAGGGCAGCCGCGTCCTCGTCGCCCGCGCCGCCGACGCCCGCGACGTCTTGCCCGAATACTTCGAGCAGCGCGGCGCCGAGGTCGACGTCGTCTCCCTCTACGAAACGGTCCGCGAGCCGCCCGACGCCGAGGCGGTCGAGGCGGCCCAGGGCGCCGACTACGTCACCTTCACCTCCTCCTCGACCGTGACCAACCTGACCGAGGCGCTCGGCGAGCGCTTCCCGACCAACGCCCGCATCGTCTCGATCGGCCCCGTCACCAGCGAGACCGCCAAGGATGCGGGCCTCGAGGTCGACGTCGAAGCCGAGCGCCACGACATCGACGGCCTCGTCGCCGCTCTGCTGGAGGACGCCGCCCGGTGAAGATTCATTCGCTCCTCTTGACTTTGGTCGCCCAGAGGGCGACAAAGGACAAACGGAGCGTGGATCGATGAGCTTTGGCGAGCCCCACCACCACTTCGAGCGCACCGACTCGACCAATACGCGCGCCCGCGAGCTGGCGGCGGAAGGCGCCACCCATGGCACCGTCGTCACCGCCGACGAGCAGACCGCCGGCCGCGGCCGCCAGGGCCGCACCTGGACCGCGCCCTCAGGCAAAGCCCTCCTCTACTCGGCAATCGTCCGCCCCCTCGCCGCCCGCCACCTGATACTCCCGCTCGCCGTACCACTGGCGGTCTGCGAAGCAGCCGAGGAGCTCGCCGGCGCCCCCCCGGCGGTAGAGAGTCGAGAGAAGGCGGAGGCAGGCACCACCGCAGCGAAGCCCGGGCCCTTGCGCTGCATGGTCAAGTGGCCAAACGACGTCCTCGTCGACGGCCGCAAGCTGGCGGGAATACTGGTGGAGGCGCGGCCTCAGGACGGCTGGGCAGTAGTCGGGGTCGGCCTGAACCTCACTGTCTCCCCGGATGAATTCCCGCCAGACCTCCGTGAGACGGCGGTATCGATTTCCAGCGCCGGCGTCGGGAGTCAGGGGGGGTCTCGACGGAGCCTCCCCGCTGTTGCTCCGGCGAGACCCCCCCTGACTCCCCCCCTCGCAACCGAAGTCCTAAACCGCCACCTGGCCACCTGGGTAGAGGCTGACCCGCAGGAAGTACTGGAGTCCTGGCGCCAACGCGACGCGCTACTTGGACGCGAGGTCGCCTGGGACGGCGGCTCAGGCGTCGCCGACGGCGTCGACGACCGGGGCTACCTGCTGGTCGTCACCCCCGTTGGCGACCGCGTCGCCGTTGGCGCCGGCGAGGTCCACCTCACCCGCTCCTGAGCCTGTCTCCGTCCGCGGCCCGGCTTTGCGCCGCTTGCGCGGACGCTTCTTGCGTGGTTTCGCCTCGCCCTCGCCGCCCTGCTTGGCGCCGCCCTCAGGCGCGCCGCCGTTCTCGCCCTGCTGACCGCGCTTGCCGCGCTTGCGCCGGCGCTTGCCGCCTTTGGGGAAGTTGCGCAGCAGCTCGCGGGCGACGGCGGAGGGTTTCCGCGCCATCCGCATCCGCGCCCCGCGCAGCACCTCCTCGCCCTCGGGCGTGTGCGAGACCGAGGCGGCCAGCACCGAGACCGCCAGGCGCCGGTCCTGTTTGCGGGAGGCATGCACCAGCCGGCGCGCGTTGCGCCCGTGCGCCCGCCCGGAGGAGTTGACCAGCAGCCCGAGCAGGCGCTTGGTCTCCGGCCAGCGCTGGACCGCGTACTCCTCGTGTAGCTCGCGGGTATAGGAGGCGAGGCGCCAGACCCAGGCCTGCGCTTGGTCGCGGCGGCCGATCCGTTTGTCGACCAGCGCCTGCAGCAGGACCTTGGTCCCGGCCCGTTTGTCCTCGCGGCTCCAGGTGCCGACGATGTCGATCGCGTCGTCGAAGGCCTCGGGGTCGCTGAGGTCGGCGATCTCCCCCAGCGCTTTCAGCCGCAGCTGCGCGTTGCGGTTGCGCTGCACGCAGGTCAGCAGGAAGCGGCGGCGCAGCTCCTTGGTCTGGTCGTTCTGCAGCATCGCCCGCGCCCGGCGCCAGCCCTGGGTGTTGACCCGGGCCCCGGCCAGCGCCGCCCAGGCGTGCTGCTCCGGGTAGTCGAGGTTCTCGACCGCGATCCGCCAGATCTCCCGTTCCAGCACCTCCATCCGTTTCTCCTCGACGTCGGAGACCGGGACGATCCGGCGCTCGACCCGGACCTTGCGCCCGCGCCCGCGCCGGACCGGGCCGACGACGATCGCGCCGCCGCGGTAGACGTCGCGGTCGAGCAGGCTGTGCAGGGTGATGATCGTCTCGCTGTGGGTGGTCGCGGGATGGACGAAGTCGATGACCAGGCCCGCCTCCTTGCCCGGCGCCCGGCGGGTGACGCGACCGACCCGCTGCTGGTAGATCCGCCGCGAGGCGGTCGGGGCCAGGTGCATGCAGATCGTCGCCCGCGGCGAGTTCCAGCCCTCGGCCAGCAGCATCGCGTTGCAGAGCACGTCGACCTCGCCGCGCTCGAAGCCGGCGAGGATCTCGGCCAGCTCGCGCTTCGGGGTCTCGCCGGAGACCGCCTGGGCGTTGATCCCGGCGTTGCGGAAGGCTTTGGCGACGTTCTTGGCGTGCTGGACGCCGGCCGTGTAGAGGACGCCCGGCACGTTGCGGAAGCGCGAGCGGTAGAGGTCGGCGATGGCGACGTTGAAGGGCTCCTGGTCGAGCAGGGCCGCCAGCTCCTCCTGGTCGAAGTCCTGGTCGACCTCGCCTTTGCGCAGCGGCACCTTGGCGATCGTCCGCACCCCGGGCCCCGGTGGGATCCGCAGGCAGCGCAGCGGCGAGATGACGCCGCGGCGGGCGGCCTGGGCGAGGTCGAAGCGCGAGGTCTGGGTCGGGAAGAGGTCGGCGACGTGGCGCGCAATCAGGGCGCCCGTGGCGGTCATGCCGATGAAGACGGGACCGTCCCAGGCGCGGATGCAGGCGCTGGTTTTCTCGCCGAGAGCGGTGTGGGCCTCGTCGCAGATGACCACGGCGTAGGCGTCGGAGACCTTCTTGTGGTTGCGGACGAACCACTGGTAGGTCTCGACCGTGATCGCCCCGTCGGGATCGTCGCGCCCGTCCAGCAGCGGCGGCCGCAGGCGCTCCTTGTAGCCGCGGTCGGAGATCTCGCCGATGAACTGGTCGACCAGGTTGCGGCGGTGGGTGAGGATCAGGACCCCGCCGGTCTTGGTCGCCTCGATGAAGCCGACCGCGGCGACCGTCTTGCCGGCCCCGGTCGCGTGCTCGAACCAGAAGCGGCGGGCCGCGCCCGGATCCTCCGGCGCCTCCTCGACCACCTCCTCGTCCTCGTCGGACGGCGCTTCCTCCCAGTCCTGGGGCTCCTCGTCGGCGGCCAGCTCCTCGGCCTCGATCTCGAGCTGGGGCTCCTCGTCCTCTTCGTCTTCCGCGTCGAGCTCGGCATCCTCGTCGTCCACCTCGGCCGCGGGCTCCGCCGCCACGGGCTCCTCGTCTCCCTCCGGCTCGTCCGCCTCCTCCGCACCGGCGTCGGCCTCCGGCAGGTCGCCGTTGCGGCGCTCGTCGTCGGTGATCACCTGCTGCTGGGCCATCAGCTCGGCCAGGGTCCCGGAGAGCGCGTCGACCTGGTGCGGGTTCAGTTCCGCCCCGTCGCGCAGCTTCGGCGGTTCGTCGGCGAGGAAGCGCTCCAGCCCGAGTAGCAGGGAGAAGTCGCGCCGCCACTCGATCGAGGGGTACTCGGCCCCGGCATCGATCTCGCTCAGCGCCGCATCGAGGGCGCGCCGCCGCGCCGTTCCCGGCGCCAGCGCCTCCGGCCCCTCGCCGTCGAGCAGGAAGGGCTCGCGGGCGAACGCCGCCGCACGCTCGATATCGGCGCTTGAAAGAACTGCCGCTGACGCGGCAACGTCGCTGGTCTTGGCCATAGAAAGGCTTCTGGGTCCGCCCCCACCGAACACGAGACAGGCCGGCTGGAGGCAAGTAGACGAGGGTTGCCGGGAGTAGGTACCCCTTCCCCCGGAAATCTCAGCGGCTCGCATACCGGCGAACCGAACGTACGTATTGTAATCACGGAACGGATGACCACGCGACCAACACTGCGCATTGCGACGTTCGCGCTCTGCCTGGCGCTGCTCGGGGCGAGCGGCTGCGGCGCCTCCGACGGCGGCGATCTCGGCGGCGCCCACCCCGACTACAAGCGCGCCCTGGCCGGCTCGCCACCGGCCCTGGCGGCCCTCCACGCCCAGGCCGACAAGCTGCTCCCGGGCGGGACCGCCGCCTACGAAAAGCGCGTCGCCGCGCTCGCGGGCTACCCGGTCGTGGTCAACATCTGGGCCTCCTGGTGCGGGCCCTGCCGCTTCGAGTTCCCGACTCTGCAGAAGCTCTCCGCCCGCTACGGCAAGCGGGTCGCCTTCCTCGGCGTCAACTCGCAGGACTCCGACGCCCACGCCGAAAGCTTCCTCGCCGAGGCACCGGTTCCGTATCCCAGCTACACCGACCCCGGCAAGGGGCTGATCGAATCGCTCGGCGGCCTCGGCGGCCTTCCCGACACCGCCTTCTACGATCGCGAGGGGAAGCTGCTCTACCTCAAACAGGGCGCCTACGCCAACGACTCCGAACTCGAAGCCGACGTTCGACGCTACGCCGTGGAAGGCGCATAATCGAGGGATGGAAGCTTTCGTCGTCATCGCCCTGGTCGGCTTCGTCCTGCTGATCGCGGAGCTGCTGCTGCCAACCGGCGGCGCCCTGGCGGCGATCGGCGCCGCGGGCCTGGTCGCCGGCGGCATCGTCGCGCTCGACTCGAACAACCCCGACGCCGACGTGATCGGCGCCGCCCTGATCACGCTCGGGATCCTCTCCGGGATCAGCTTTTACTTCATCGCCCGCAAAGTCATCGAGGCCCACCGCGAGCAGCCGGTGCGAAGCGGCAGTGAGGAGATGATCGGGGCCGACGGGGAGGCCCGCTCAACGATCGACCCGGACGGCCAGGTCTGGCTGCAGGGCACGGTCTGGGGCGCGCGCCTGGCCGAGGCGTCCGGCCCGGTGCGGCTGGGGGATAGAGTCACGGTCGAGGCGATCGACGGGCTGACGCTGGTGGTTCGAGCGCAATCCGCGGCCGTGGAGAAGTCCAAAGAAGGAGCAGGCTGATGGCGGTTCTTGGAGGAATACTCATCGTCCTCGCCTTCTTCGCGCTGATCGCGGTCGGCGCCTCGGTGCGGATCCTGCGCGAGTACGAACGCGGCGTCATCTTCAGGCTCGGTCGTCTGATCGCCCAGAAGGGGCCGGGACTGATCCTGTTGATCCCGTTCATCGACCGCATGGTCAAGGTCGATCTGCGGACCGTGACCCTGAACATCCCGCCGCAGGAGGTGATCACCCGCGACAACGTCCCCGCCGGCGTCAACGCCGTCGCCTACTTCCGCGTGATCGACCCCCGCAAAGCGATCACCGAGGTCGAAAACTATCTGCTCGCCACCTCGCAGATCTCGCAGACGGCGCTGCGCTCGGTGCTCGGGAAGGCCGAGTTCGACCAGCTGCTCTCCGAGCGCGAGCGGCTCAACGAGGAGCTGCAGACGATCATCGACGAGTCGACCGAGCCCTGGGGCGTGAAGGTGACCGCGGTCGAGATCAAGGACGTCGAGATCCCGGAACAGATGCAGCGGGCGATCGCCCGCCAGGCCGAGGCCGAGCGCGAGCGGCGGGCCAAGATCATCAACTCCGAGGGCGAGTTCCAGGCGGCCCAGAAGCTCACCGACGCGGCCGACATCATCAGCACCAACCCGGCCTCGCTGCAGCTGCGCTACCTGCAGACGCTGCTGGAAATCGGCAGCAACCAGAACACCACCGTGGTCTTCCCGCTGCCGATGGACGTGCTCGAGCCCTTCCTCGGCCGCGCCGACCACAAAGCCGGCGGCAGCAAGGCGAAAGCGCCGACCCCGCCGGTGCCACCGGTCCAGCCGGCGCCGGATCTCCCTGACGACCTCCCCCCCTCGCGGTCCTGAGCGCGCCCGAGATACGCATCGACCAGCTGAGTGGGCTGAGGACGATCCTCGCCCCCGGCCGCGCCGAGCGCCCGGACAACTTCTCCGCCAAGGCCGCGGAGCCGAAGGGCCCGGAGAACTGCCCCTTCTGCGAGGGGCGCGAGGATCGCACGCCGCCGGAGCTCGACGCGCTGCGCCCGGGCGGCGGGCCCGCCGACAGTCCCGGCTGGCTGACCCGCGTGGTGCCGAACCTCTATCCGGCCCTGGGTGCCGAGTTGCGCGGTTCGAAATCCACCAATGACGTGGGAAGCGAACCGCGCAACGGTGGTGGCAGCGCCACGGGCGCCGAAGCCGGAGCCTTCGCCAGCAGCGGCGACCCCCTCCTGGCCTCGCGCAAGGCGGGCGAACCGGACCTCTTCTCCTCGCGCCCGGCGCTCGGTGCCCACGAGGTGCTGATCAACTCGCCCCGGCACGTGACCGCGATGGCCGAGCTCGACGAGGCGCATTTCACCGCCGCCGTCGCCACCTGGCGCGAGCGTATGCGCGCCCACACCGACGCCTCCTACGTGCAGCTGATCGTCAACGAGGGCGGCGGCGCCGGGGCCTCGCTCGAGCACTCCCACGCCCAGCTCTACGCGCTGCCCTTCGTGCCGGCCGCGGTCGCCCGCGAGCGCGAGCGCGCCGGGGCCTACGCCGAACGCACCGCCGGCAGCGGCCTGCTTGGCGACATCCTGGTCGAGGAGGTGCGGCGCCAGGAGCGCCTGGTCGCGATCGACGACGAGGCGGCGCTGATCTGCCCCTGGGCCTCGCGCTCTCCCTTCGAGCTGCGGGTGATCCCGCGGCGGGCCGCCGCCAGCTTCGCCGACGACGAGACCGGGGCGGCGATGATCCGCACCGCGATGCGCGTCCTCGCCGATCGCTTCGGCGGACCGCCGGAGCTCAACCTCTGGGTCCGCACCGCCCCCCACGGCGCCGACGAGTTCGGCTGGCACGTCGACATCGCCCCGCGGCTGACGATCAAGGCCGGCTTCGAGCTCGGCACCGGCGTCGACATCAACATCTACCCGCCCGAGCGGGCGGCGAGCGACCTGCGCGAAGCCCTGGGAGACTGACCCGATGGCCCCGAATCCCCGACCGATCCCCCGCTTCATCGCCGACACGACCCAGGAGGGGATCCCGCATGGGCGCTTCGCCGAGCGGCTGACCACGGCCTTCCGCGAGGCGGTGGAGGGGATCGAGGACCTGCCCGAGGGCGCGGCGACGCCGGCTGAGCTCGACTGGTTCCCGGAGCGCGCCTGGGGCGGCCGCGTCTGGGTCCCCTGCTCGGCCCACAGCGAGAGCGCCGAGGGGACGTTGGAGCTGTTCGGCCACGTCTCCTACGTGCAGGAGCCGGGGGGCGACCCCTCCGACTTCCGGGCCAAGGCCGACTTCACCGACGTCCTCGCCGCCGACAACCCGGACTGGCGGATCGACCTCAACGACGACGTCGTCGGCCGCTGGCGGGGAGAGAACGGCCGCGCCGGCGCCGTCACCCTGGTCTGGGGCCGGCCGCTGCTGCGCAACGCCGTCGCCGCCACCGCCGAGCTCGATGGCGAGGTCGTCGACCAGGAAGAGATCTCCAAAGACCGCTTCACCCTGATCGCCCTCGACGCCCTCGAGGGCTACGGCGACGAGTTCTTCATGGAGGTCAAGCTCTGGAGCCGCCGCGCCCAGGAGCTCGCCTCCGAGAGCCTCTACAGCTAGCCTCGATCAGCCCGAAAGCAGGTGCGACAGCTGGCTGCTGACCAGCCGCACGTGACCGCGCTTGGCCTCGGGATCTTCGAGATCGCGGCCGAGTGAGGCGACGAAAGTCGAACGCTGCGCCAGCGGCGAGAAGGTCAGCGAGACGAAGAGGAGGACCGCGTCGGAGACGTCGAAAGGCCGCAGTCCTCGCTCAACTGCCACCGCGCGGAGCGCCTGGAAGGCGTCCTCGATCGCTCGTGAGTCCCGCGGAACATCGCGCAGGCGCCCGGCCCCTGCCAGCTCCTCTCGCTGGAGGAGTCGCAGGAAGGATGGTCGGCGCAGGAGGAACTCCATGTAGCCGGCAACCGCTTGTCCGAGAGCACCCTCCAGCGATCCGCCGGGGTCGCTCTCGGCCCAGGCGACGAGCGGTCGGCAGGCTTCCCGGGTGGCCTGCTCACGCTCCCGGAAGACCCGCTCCAACACCGCGGCGTAGAGCTGCTCCTTGGAGCCGAAGAAGTAGGTCGGGGCCCCCCTGGAGAGACCGGCGGCCAGAGCCACGTCCCCGAGGCTGGCGGCGTCGAATCCGCGTTCGGAGAAGAGCTCCTCGGCGGCTGTGAGGATCGCCGCGCGGCTGCGCGCCGCGTCGCGGACCTTCTCACCGTTCTTGGGCGTCAGGGCTCGGGCCATGTCTGAGATGGTATATAACTAGCTAGACGTTCAGCTAGTTAATGACCTCTCCTCCACCAAAACTCTTTTACGACCTCGGCTCTCCCTACGCCTATCTCTCAGTGGCTCGAGCGGCGAGCGTGCTTGGGGTGGAACCGCGCCTGGAACCGGTCCTGGTAGGCGGGATCTTCGCCCTTCGCGGACACGGCAGCTGGTCGCAGACCCCCGATCGGGCCGGCCGGATTGCTGAGGTCGAGGCCCGAGCCGAGCGCTATGGGTTGGGAGCCCTGCACTGGCCGCCGGACTGGCCGAACAACACCCTGAAGGCGATGCGAGCCGCGGTCTGGGCGGAACTGGCCGGTGCCGGCCAACACTTCGCCAGGGCGGCTTTCGAGGCAGCGTTCGCCGGGGGCCGGGACCTCAGCGAGATCGCGGTCCTGACTGAGATCGCCGCTTCGGTCGGCCTGCCGGGGGCGGAGCTGAGCACCGCAATCGAGCAGCCGCAGATCAAGGATGCGCTGAAGCAGGCGACGGCGAGCGCCTGGGAACGAGGCGTCGTCGGCGTTCCCTGCATCGAGGTCGACGAGAAGGTCTTCTACGGCGACGATCAGATCGAGTTCGCCGCCGACAAGCTGAACGCCTTAGCCGGATAGCCCACCGGCCCGGCCGGGCTCGCCGCCGGGATCTACGATGGCGATCCGGCCCCGATAGCTCAGCTGGATAGAGCGATCCCCTCCTAAGGGATAGGCCGCTGGTTCGAATCCAGCTCGGGGCACTCAACGTAGGAACTACCACTGGAGGATGCCGATGTCGGACACCACCTGCCACATGTCGATCTCGCTCGACGGCTTCGTCGCCGGGCCGGACCAGGGCCGGGAGAATCCGCTGGGGAAGCGCGGCAGGGAGGTCCACGGCTGGCACCTCGGCGACGAGCGCGCCAACGACGCCGACGCGACAGCGGAAGGCTGGCTGATGCGACCGCGCGGGGCCTACGTCATGGGCCGCAACATGTTCGGGCCGATCCGCGGCGAGTGGGATGGGGACTGGGACGGATGGTGGGGCTCCGAGCCGCCCTACCACGCGCCGGTCTTCGTGCTCACCCACCACGCCCGCGAGCCGATCGAGATGGAGGGCGGCACCAGCTTCCACTTCGTCACCGAGGGCTTCGAGGCCGCCTACGCGCAGGCGCTTGAAGTGGCCGGCGAGGATGGCGTCGACATCGCGGGCGGAGCCTCGACCGTCCGTCAGGCGCTCGCCGCCGGAGCGATCGACGAGCTCACGCTCGACCTGGTCCCCGTCCTGCTCGGGTCCGGCGAGCGGCTGTTCGACGGCGTCGAGTCCCTCGACTTCGAGCCGGTCGAGGTGCTCCACTCGCCGCTCGCCACGCACATCCGCTACCGGCGGGCGGGGTGAGGGAGCGCGGCTGAGTAGGCGTCGGCTTGCAAGGCATCGCCCGCGCGGCAGCAACTTTCAGGGTGTCCGCCCGGTTGTAGCGAGAGTGCAGCGAATGAGCCGACGAGGCCCACGGATTCTCCGCGCCCTGACGCCGCCTGCCTGGGCCGGGGCCCTGGCCCTTGCCGCGCTGGCCTGCTGGGCCTGCGCGCTCACCCCCGCCGGCGCCTCCGCCCGCACCCTCCACTTCGACGGCCGCCAGGTCACGGCGCCTGGCTCCTGGCCGGTCTACCGGCTCAGCGAGCACCCGCGGATGTGCGTGCGGCTCGATCGCCGTGCGGTCTACCTGGGGACCCCCGGCGCCAACCAGAACTGCCCCGCCGGAGCAATGGGCCGCCAGCGCGCGATCGTGGTCGAACCGCGCGGTGCCGCCAGCGCCTCGCGCTCCGCCCTGCCCGTCCCCTCGCGCCGCATCGCCGGCGCCTCGAGCGGGGGCAGCGTCTTCACCGGGCTCGGCTTCGACGCCTGCGCGGCACCCTCCTCGCGCACGATGAGCGCCTGGGGCGCCTCCCCCTACCGGGCGATCGGCGTCTACATCGGCGGCGACAACCGCGGCTGCTCGCAGCCCAACCTGACCGCGAGCTGGGTCAGCGCCCAGACCGCGGCCGGCTGGCACCTGATCCCGACCTACGTCGGCCTGCAGGCCCCGACCAGCGCCTGCGGCAGCTGCGGCAAGCTCAGCGCCGCCCGCGCCACCGCCCAGGGCGAAGAAGCGGCGGTCGACGCGGTCGCCCAGGCCGCCTCGGTGGCGATGGGCCCGGGCAGCCCGATCTACTTCGACATGGAGGGCTACTCGCGCACCTCCAGCTCCTCCGCCGCCACCCTCACCTTCCTCGAGGCCTGGACCGTGAAACTGCACACGCTCGGCTACGTCTCCGGCGTCTACAGCAGCGGCGCCTCCGGGATCGCCGACCTCGCCGACGAAGTCGGGACCGGCTACGTGCTGCCGGACAACATCTGGGTCGCCAACTGGAACGGGCAGGCGACCGCCACCGACCCCTACCTGCCCGCCGGCGGCTGGACCCAGCACCAGCGCATCCACCAGTACCGCGGCGGTCACAACGAGACCTACGGCGGGGAAACGATCAGCATCGACAACAACTACGTCGATGGCGGCACCGTCGGCACCGCGGCCTCGACCACGACCAACGAAGACCCGGTCGGCTCGCTCGACCTGGTCGGCTCCCCCAGCCCGGGCCAGATCCGGGTCAAGGGCTGGGCCTTCGACCTCAGCGCCCCGACCGAACCGCTGGCGGTCCGCGCCTACGTCGGCGGCCGCCCGGGGGCGCCGGGCGTCGCGACCTACGAACTCGGCACGATCGCCAACCAGCCGCGCGACGACGTCGGCGCCAAGTACCGGCGCGCGGGCGCCAACCACGGCTTCGACGCGACCTTCCCGATCGTCAAGTCCGGGCCGCAGCCGGTCTGCGTCTACGCGCTCAACACCGGCGGCGGGGCCGACCGCCTGCTCGGCTGCAAGTCGACCACGGTGCCGGTCGCAGTGACGGTCTCGGTCGTGAAGACGACGCCGACCAGCGTCAAGGTCTGGCTCGCCTGCGAATGGCCGGAAGGGACGGTCTGCCCGGGCCAGCTCAACCTCCGCACCCGGGTCAAGATCGCCCTGCCCCACCGCCGCGGCACGCCGCCGCGGATCCGCGCCGTCACCCGCTCGCTCGGGCGGCGGCCGTTCAAGCTCTCCGGCAAGCGCGGCCACGGCTTCGTGATCCCGCTCAGCGCCGGCGGCCGGGCGCTGCTGAAGCAGCGCGGCAGCCTCAACTCGCAGCTGATCGCGGCGATCCCCGGCGGGCGCCGGACGATCGCCGTCGGCCTCGGCCGCTAACTCGGCTAACCCTCGCCGAGCGCCTCGCGCAGGCGCGCCAGCTCCGCCCGCAGCTCCCCCAGCTCGCGCTCGAGCCGGGTCAGGCGATCCTCCGCCGGGACCAGGCCGGGATCGGGCGGGCCGGCGCTCGCGGTCGCAGTCGCTCCCTCGCCCTCCGGGCCACCCTCCCCGTCCACCGCGGCTGCGGCCGGGGCCGGCGCGGCCGAGCCCTCCTCGATCTCGCCCAGCAGCTGCTGGTAGCGCAGCTCCTTCTGGCCCGGCCGGCGCTCGTGGCGAGCGACGTAACCGCGCTCGACGAGCCCGTCGAGCGTCGTCTGCACGGCGGTCAGGTCGGCGAAGCCGTGCAACCGCTCGCTGCGCTGCTTCAGCTCGCCCGGCGTCTGCGCGCCACGCAGCATCAGCACTCCCAGCAGCGCCAGCTCGCCGTCGTCGACGCCGAGCGCCTCCGGCATCAGCTGCCGGTACTTGCGGGCGCGGCTGTGGGCGCCGCTGGCGAGCCGAGTCCAGCCGCGCAGGGCCAGCCGCCGCAGGGCCTCGGCCACCGTCGCCTCGTCGTAGTCGACCACCGGGTCGCGGTTCGTCGCCTGGTTGCAGGCCAGGCGCAGGGAGTTGAGCGAGAGCGGGTAGGCGTCCGGGGTCGTGCGCTGCTTCTCGATCAGGCAGCCGACGACGCGGATCTCGACTGCGTCGGGCTCCATGCTCCGCTCAGCCGCGGTCCGGGCGCTCGGGGTAGAGCTCGTCGATGCTGAGCAGGGCCCGGTAGGGAGCGTCCGCCGCCGCTTCGATCTTGGCGGCGCCACCGGCCAGCCGGTCGACGACGGCGACCACGCCCGCCACCTCCAAGCCCTCCCCGCGAATCCGCCCGATCGCGTCCGCGGTCGAACCGCCGCTGGTGATCGTGTCCTCGACGACGAGGCAGCGCAGGCCCGGCCGCACCGGTCCCTCGACCCAGCGCTGCAGCCCGTGCTCCTTGCGCTCGCCGCGGACGAAGAAGGCGACGAGGTCGGCCCCGGCGGGCACCGCGATCGCCGCGCAGGAGGGCGCGATCGCCGCCGTCGCCGGACCGCCGACCGCCTCCGCGCCGACCTCCGCGGCCGCCGCCGCGATCAGCTCACCGGCGGCCTTGAAGCCGGCCGGCCGCATCAGCGTGCGGCGGGCGTCGACGTAGTACTGCGCCGTCGCCCCGCTGGAAAGCGTCACCTCGCCGAGCACCAGCGAGTGCTCGCGCATCTCCGCGAGGAGGGTGCCCTTGGCTGCGTCGAGGTCGGCCACGGCGAGCATCCTATGAGGAGAGCGCGTCCGCGAAGCCCTGGCGCCAGCTCGGGTGCGCCGGCTCCCAGCCGAGCTCGCGGCGCGCCTTGCCGTTGGCGGCCCCGCGCAGCCCGACCGCCGAGGCGGCGACGTCCTTGCCGGCGACGAGGCGGGCCAGCCAGACCGGCACCCGCCGCGGCGGCTTCGCGCCCAGTGCCGCGGCGTAGACCGGCAGCCACTCGCGCAGCGGCGCCGGCTCGTCGTCGACCGCGTTGTAGATGCCGGGGGCCCCGTGCTCGAGCGCGGCCACGGTGGCGCTCGACGCATCGTCGACGTGGACGAAGGAGAAGGTGCCGGTGCCCTTGCCGACGACCGGGAAGCGCCGCTTTTCCACTTCCTCGGCCTGCTGACCGCCGCGGTCGTAGTAGGTGCCGGGGCCGTAGAGCCAGCCGTAGCGCAGGACGACGCCCTCGATCCCGTCCGCCCCAAGGACCTGACGCTCGAGCTGGGCAACCGCGCCGAAGGCATCGCCGAACCGCCCCGGCGCTTCCACGAACAGGGGCTCGTTCTCGTCCTTGACCCAGCCACCCTGCGGCCGGTAGGCGAAGGCGATGCTCTCGGCGACGAGACGGCGCGCGCCCGCGGCCTTGGCCGCGGCGACCAGGTTGCGGGTGCCCTCGACCCGGATCCTGTTCGTCGCCGCCAGGTAGTCGCTCTTCGGGTCGTACCTCTGCGGCAGCGCGGTGAGGACGTGGAGGACCACCTCCGGCGCCGCCGCCACGACCGCCCGCTCCAGCGCCGCCGCATCGAAGACGTCGCAGACGACCGCCGCGGCCCCGGCGGCCCGGATCTCCTCCGCCCGGGCCTCGCGCCGGGTCATCCCGGTCACCTCGTGCCCGGCCGCGACCAGCCGGCGCACCAGCGGCCTGCCGATCGCTCCACTCGCTCCGGCGACGAAGACCTTCATCGCCGCCACCACCTAGAAGACGAAGATGCTCTCGCCGAAGTGGAGCTGTTCGTAGATGCGCGGCTGGTCGGCGATGAAGGTGCGCACGCAGCCGTGGCTGGCCGCGTAGTTCGGCACTTCCGCGTAGCCGTGGATCGCGTAGCCGTTGTGCCAGTAGAACGAGTAGTACATGCCGTGCGAGTTGAGGCCCGGTTCCTGGCGGTAGAAGGTGTAGTGGCCGGTCACCGTCGGGGTCGAGGGCTTGCCGGTCGAGACCGGGTAGATCGCGAACGGCTTGTCGCCCTTGGTCAGGACCAGGACCTGCTTGCCGAGCGGCACCTCGGCGTGTTCGCCGGCGCTCGGGTACTTGACGTGGTAGCCGCCCTTGCCGCCGAAGACGCTCTTGACCAGACCCGCGCCGGCCTTCTGGCTGCGGTTCATGTCGTTGACTTTGCGGTAGGCAAGCACCTCGCGGCCGAGCCGGCCGTTGAAGCAGGAGCCGCCACCGGAGACGTAGCCCATCTCCCCCAGCGCCTTTTTGAAGCCCTCGACGACCTTGCCGCATTCGCCCGGGTGCAGCGAGGGGAACTCGACCCGCCAGCTCTTGCGGACGGTGCTGTCGGCGCCGAGCACGGCGGTGGCGGCGTGGTGGGCGCTGACCGCGTACTTGCCGTCCTCGCGGACGATGACGCTGGAGCTGAAGACGCCGCTGTCGCCGGCGCCCTTGCTGACCGCGACCTTGTGGCTGACCAGGCGGTGCCCGTCGAGGTAGAAGGTGACTTCGACCCGCTGGCCGGCGACGAAGGGGGCGATCGTGCCGGTGACCGGGACCGTGTCGAAGATCGTCGCCCGGCCGCCCTTGAGATGGCCGACGTCGATCTTCACGACCGGGTCGGGGATGACCGCGGTGGCGGCGCCTTTCGACCCTGCGTTCGCCGCAGAGGCGGAGGCGGGAACCGCCAGCAGCGCCGCGAGGGCGAGAAGGGACGCGAAACGACGGCTCACCGGCCGGATGCTACTGACCGAGCAGGGCGACGGAGTTGTTCAGCATGTGCAGCAGGATGCATGGCAGGATCGAGCCCGTCTCCTCGTAGAGCAGCGCCAGCACGAAGCCGAAGAAGATCAACGGCGGCACCGCGGTGACCCCGGTCAGCGCGTGCAGGCCGCCGAAGATCAGCCCCGCGATCAGCGCCGCCGCGACCCGTGGCAGCCGCTCCCGCAGGCCGCCGAAGAGCATGCCGCGGAAGCAGATCTCCTCGCTGATCGGCGCCGCGATCACGATCAGCAGGACCTGCACCGGAATCGGCCCGAAGCCGTCGGCGATGTCCTCCTGCTTCGGTTCGACGACCAGCGAGGAGTAGAGAAGGGCGAAGAGCAGGTAGGCGCCGATCGCCGCCGCGGTCCACTTCGCCGCGGTCGAGGGTCGGAACCGCCGCACGCCGAGGCGGCGCAGGATCTCCCGCATCGTCGCCGCCCCCCGCTGCGCCGCGATCGCCATCGGCACCAGCAGGAAGCCCACCGCCGTCGCCAGCTGCACGCCGACGTTGCCGAAGGTGGTCAGGTCGCCATCGGGCTTGGCGCCGATGATCGCCGCCGGGATCCCCATCACCACCCCGGTCCCGAGCGCGAGGATGACGCCGAGCACCCCGACCCAGGGCCCCCAGTTGGAGTAAGGGAAGGGAGCCGGCCGCCGCGCCGCCATGTCCCCGGCTAGGTTGAGTTGCATGTCGCCGGCAGTTTCCCAGGTCTCCCGCTCGACCAAGACCCGCCTGCGGTTCCTGCGCCGGCTGATCTTCTTCGTCGTCCTCGTCGTCCTGGCGATGATCGCGCTGAGCCAGTTCACCGAGCTGAAGCGGCTCGCCGCCGGCGTCCTCGCCTCGACCGCGGTGCTGGGGCTGATCGTCGGCTTCGCCGCCCAGCACACGATCGGCAACCTCGTCGCCGGCGTCCAGATCGCGGTCTCGCAACCGTTCCGGATCGGCGACCGCATCACCTTCGACGAGAACGAGGGCCGGGTCACCGACATCACCCTCTCCTACACCTACATCGACCCCGGCGACGGCAGCCATTTCGTGATCCCCAACCAGCTCCTGGTCGAAGGGATCGTCCACAACCACTCGACCGAAGACACCCAGGCCTGAGCGGCGAACGCGGCGGGGTACGCTCTCCTCGATGACGCAGCGCAACCGGCGGCGACAGCGGCGCCGCGGCGGAATCGGCAGCAAGCTCCTGATCGTCGGAGGCGGGGTCTTCGCGCTGATCGCGATCGCCGCCATCGGCGTCACCTCCTGGGTCCTCGACGTCGCCGCCGATGCGCCCTCGCTCGCCACCTGCAAGCCGATCGACGGCGGCGGCAACTCGGCTCTCTACGCCGCCGATGGCAGCAAGCTCGGCGTGATCGCCTCCGACGAAGCCCGCACCCCGGTCGCGATCGCCCGCATCCCCAAGAGCGTGCAGCTGGCGACGGTGGCGATCGAGGACCAGCGCTTCTACTCCCACGGCGGCCTCGACTACGAGGGGATCGCCCGCGCGGCGCTGAAGGACCTCGAAGCCGGCAAGGCGGTCGAGGGCGGCTCGACGATCACCCAGCAGCTGGTCCGCAACCTCTGCATCGCCAACCCGCAGCAGAACCTCGAACGCAAGATCGTCGAGGCGAAGCTGGCGACCGAGTACGCAAAGCGCCACACGCGCCAGGAAATCCTCGGCTCCTACCTCAACATCGCCTCCTACGGGACCGTCGAGGGCAGCACCGCGGTCGGAGTCCAGGCCGCCTCCAAGATCTACTTCTCGAAGCCGGTCGGGGAGATCGACCTGGCCCAGGCGGCGCTGCTGGCCGGGCTGCCGCAGGCGCCCTCGGAATACAACCCGATCCTCAACCCGGCGGCGGCGCGCGAACGCCGCGACCAGGTGCTGGCCAAGATGGCCAAGCTCGGCTACGTCTCCCACGAGCGGGCGCAGGCGGCGATGCGATCGGGCCTCGGCCTCGACGTCTCCGGCGACTACTTCAAGCACCGCCAGCCCTACTTCTTCGACTACGTCGAGAACGAGCTGATCAGCAAGTACGGCGTCAACACCGTGCGCCGGGGCGGGCTCGAGGTGAAGACGACGATCGATCCCGACCTGCAGCGGGTCGGGCTGGAAGCGATCCGCTCCGCCCTCCCCTACTCGACCGATCCCTCCTCGGCGCTGGTCTCGATCGACCCCCGCAACGGCCGGATCCGGGCGATGGTCTCCAGCTCCAACTACGCCGAAACCCAGTTCAACCTCGCCGCCCAGGGGCGGCGCCAGCCGGGGTCGACCTTCAAGGCCTTCGTCCTCACCACCGCGATCAAGCAGGGGATCGACCCCTACGCCACCTACTACACCTCGAAACCGCTCGACCTCGACCTGCCGAAGTGGGGCCACTGGACCGTCCACACCGCCGACGAGGGCTACCAGGGGACGATCAACCTGCAGCAGGCGACGGTCACCTCCGACAACACCGTCTTCGCCCAGCTCGACCTCGACGTCGGCCCTGCGAGCGTCGCCCAGACGGCGAAGTCGATGGGGATCACGACGCCGCTGGACGGGATCCCGGCCGAGGGGATCGGCGGCCTGCGCCTCGGCGTCACGCCGCTGGAGCTGACCGACGCCTACGCGACCCTGGCCTCCGGCGGCGTCCACCACGACCCGGTCTCGATCGAGCAGGTGACCTTCCCCGACGGCAAGGTCGACCATCCGCAGGGAGCCGAGCCGAAGCGGGTATTGCCCGAACCGGTCGCCTACGAGGTGACGAAACTGCTCCACGACAACATCACCGAAGGCACCGGCACCGCCGCCTACACGGGCTGCGCCGGCCAGGCGGGCAAGACCGGGACGACCGACGAATACACCGACGCCTGGTTCTCCGGCTACCAGCCGAACCTGGCGACGGCGGTCTGGGTCGGCTACCCGGAATCGAACGACGTCTCGATGTCCAGCGTGCACGGCATCACCGTCTTCGGCGGCACCTTCCCGGCCGAAATCTGGCACTCGCTCTACTCCAACGGGGGCGTGCCCTGCGAGGAATTCACGGAACCGGACAAGTCGATCAGCTGGGCCCCCTACTACGGCCAGTTCACCCAGTCGGGCCCCAGTGACAGCTCCGGCGGCGGCAAGTCCGGCGCCCCGCCACCACCCGGCAGCGCCGCGGTCGGCGGCTATGACCCCAACGAATACGACCCCAACGCCTACGCCCCGGGTGCGGGCCAGGAACCGGCGCCGCTCCCCCCGCCGCCGCCCACGGTCGGTGGCGGCAAGGGGGCCGGTAACTGAGCATCTCGCCGGGAGTCGCCTTCGGTCTGATCTGGGTGGGCTTCGCCGCCTACCTCGCGATCCTCGTCACCGCCCCCAGGCTCGGGCGTAGCCTCCTCTGGGCGCTGATCCTGCTCGCGGTGACCGCCTTCGCGCTCGCCCCGGTGCTGCTCTCCCACGACGTCTACAGCTACCTCGACTACGCCCGCCTCGGCGTCGTCCACGGCCTCGATCCCTACGTCCACCCCCCGCTCGCCGCGCCTCACGACCCTGCTTTCGCCCACGTCACCTGGCCCGATGCGACCAGCGCCTACGGGCCGCTGTTCACGCTCGCGACCTACCCGCTCGCCTGGCTGCCGCTCGCGCTCGCGATCGCCGTCCTCAAGGCGGCGGCGGCGCTCTCGGTCCTCGGCCTGGCGCTGGTCGTTTCCCGCCTCGCCGCCCAGCGCGGCGCCGACCCACTCCGCGCCGCCGCCTTCGTCGCCCTCAACCCGCTGGTCCTCGTCCACGTCGTCGGCGGCGCTCACAACGACGGCCTGGCGATGCTGCTGGCGATGCTCGGCGTCGCCGCGATCCTCAGCGCCCGCGAGGCCTCCGGCGGAGCCGCCCTCCTCGCCGCCGCGGCCACCAAGGCATCGGCCCTCTTCATCGCCCCGTTCGCCGTGGTGGCGACGGCGAGAAGGGCACCGGAGCAAAATCGACCGGTTCCGGTGTTCCCAACCCACGCATTTCGTGGAAAAGGAACCGCGGAACGGGGAGGACTGGCGCGGCTTCTGGCCGGAGCCGCGCTCGCGGCAGGGGCCATCTGCCTCGTCGCGTACCTCGGCTTCGGCTGGGACTGGTTGCACGCCCTCGGCCTCGCCGGCGAAAACCAGGGGCGCACGAGCTACATGTCGATCCCGATCGCCGTGGCCCGCCTCACCGGCCTCGACCCCGACGCCGTCCGCCTCGTCGCCCTGGTCCTCTTCCTCACCCTTTTCCTCCAGCTCCTGCTCTGGACCTGGCGCGGCTTCGACTGGGTCCGCGCCGCCGCCTGGACGGCCACCGGCCTCCTCCTGGCCACCGCCTGGCTCCTCCCCTGGTACCTGATCTGGCCCCTCCCCCTCGCCGCGATCTCAAGAGACCGCCCCCTCCAACTCCTACTCCTGGCCCTGACCGCCTACCAACTAGGAGCCCGCATCCCGTTGTAGGGAGGTTTTTCAGCTCAGGCCCCCCGGGGAACGACGGGCACATCACCGAAGCCTTCGCAACGGATCGAGGAGGGGCAGGTAGCCCTCGGAACGTCTTGTACTTCTCGGTCGGTCCGAACCTAGGACTGCCGGAGCGCGACCATCCGAGCAAGTTAAGTGGAGAGGGCTACCTGCCCCTCCTCACCCGCCTAGAGCACTTCAGGCGAGTGCCCGCCATCCCCGGGCCCCGCCTCCTGCTCCTCCGCCGAAGGATGCAAAATCCCAGTCGAGATGCTCCACCCCTCGCGCCGCCCGAGCAGCGTCACCGCGCCGACGTAGATCAGTTCCCCGACCGTCATCACGCCGCGGACGGCGATCGCGATCAGCGAGCCGAGCGCGAAGCTCTTCCCCGGCAGCGCCGCCTTCAGGCCCCAGGCGAAAGCGGCATCGCGGACGCCGAGCCCGGCCGGGGCGACGACCGTGATCAGGGCCGCGAAGTAGCCGATCGCCTGGGCGGAGCCGACCAGGAGAATGTCGTCGAAGGGGATGTAGGTGACCGAGCGGGCGACGCAGTAGATGCCGAAGGCGACCACGACCCAGTTCAGCGAGTAGAAGACGATCAGGCCGATGACCCCGCGCAGCGGCACCAGCGCCGGCAGCGGTTCGCGGCCGAAGGCCTTCAGCGCCCGGTTGGCGAGCGGGCCGAAGACGCGCGGATGCAGGACCACGATCGCCGCCGGGATCAGCAGCAGCACCGCCCAGCGCACCGGCTGCCCCTGGAGGTCCGGGTGGTTGATGATGAAGTAGGCGGCGACGACGATCGCCGACGTCGCCGAGATCGCCTGTTCGTAGACGATGCTGGCGATCGTCAGCCGGCGCGGCACCCCCGCCCGCTCGGAGAGCAGCACCCGCCCGAGCACGTAGAGGACGCTGCCCGGCACGTAGCGGGCCAGCATCGGCTGACCCCAGGCGACCTGGGCGCGGCCGAACCCGATCGGGTGGCCGAGGAAGCGCAGGGTGATCTCCCAGCCGAGCGCGCTGAAGACGTAGAAGAGCGGCAGGATGACGATCGCCGGCGCCAGCCAGGCGATGTGGAAGTGGACGCCTTCGTTCTGGATCTCCGACCACTGGTCGATGACGGTGAGGACCAGGAAGCCGAAGATGAGCACGGCAAGGCCGATCTGGAGGGCGAGGCGAACCCCGCGACTGCGGGGCGGGCGCGATCCGAACTTGGCTCCGGCCTCGCCGACCCGGTGCAGAAATGGCTGGCGGCGCTCCACGTCAGGGGCACCTTAGTGACGGCAGCAGCGCTGACCGGGCGCGCCGTCGCCGCATCGAGCGGCAGAGCCGGTTTGGGATAGTCAGCCGATGGGCGAGTTCGAGCTGCTGGCGAGACTGCGGGAACGGCTGCCGCCACCGGGCGGACGGGTCCTCCTCGGCAGCGGCGACGACGCCGCCGTCATCGTCCCCGGCGGCGCCACCGCGACCTCGATCGACGCCCTGGTCGACGGCGTCCACTTCCGCCGCGAGACCACGACCCCGCTCCAGATCGGCCGCAAGGCCCTGGCCGCCGCGCTCTCCGACCTGGCGGCGATGGGAGCCGAGGCCGGCGAGGCCTATGTCGCCGTGGGCGTCCCCCTCGATCTCGACGAGGACGGCTGCCTCGAGCTGTTCGACGGGATCGTGGCGCTGGCGGCGGAGACCGGGACGACGCTGGCCGGCGGCGACGTGACCCGGGCGCCCGTCCTCAGCCTCGCCGTCACCGTCGTCGGGCACGCCGCCGCGCCTGATCGCCTGGTCACCCGGGCCGGCGCCAGGCCCGGCGACGCCCTCGTCCTGACCGGGGAGATCGGCGGGGCGGCGGCCGGCCTGCTGCTGCTCGAGCGGCCCGAGCTGGCGACCGCGGTCGACGCCGCCACCGCCGACCGGCTGCGACTGCGCCAGCTCGATCCCACGCCCAGGCTCGCCGCCGGCCAGGCGCTGGCCGCGGCCGGGGCGCGGGCGATGATCGACCTCAGCGACGGTCTCGGCGGCGACGCCGCGCATCTGGCCGAGGCCAGCGGGGTCGGCTTCCTCATCGACGCCGCCGACCTGCCCCTGGCCCCCGGCATGGTCGAGATCGCCGCCGCCGCCGAGCGCGACCCGCTCGAGCTGGCGAGCTCGGGCGGCGAGGACTACGAGCTGCTGGCGACGCTGGCGCCGGAGCGCCTGGAGGCCGCCCGCCAGGGAGTTTCGGCGAGCGGCGGAACGCTGAAACAGGTCGGCGAGGTGATGACCGGCGCGGGGGTGGAGATCAGGCGGCCCGGCGGGGAGATTCTGGCCCCGGCGGGGTTCGACCAGCTCGGTTGAGCCCGGCGGAGCCGCTGATCAGCAGCTCGCGCACCCCCCGCCGCTGCAGCATCGCTGTGGCGATCCGCGAGGGGTCGGGCTTGTAGTGGCCGGACTCGACCAGGCTCTTGAGTTCCTGCGACTGCATCACGTTCCCTTTATCGGCCCGACCTCTCAGATCCTTAGTTCTGGGTACTCGCACATGCGTCCAACTTCCCCCTCGCACTACCCTTACGTCTGTGGCTAACGGGACGGCCCGCATTCTCCTCGTCGACGACGAGCAGTCGATTCAGACGCTCTTGAGCTACCCCCTGCGCAAGGACGGGTACCACGTCACCTCGGCGCTGGACGGCGGCGAAGCCCTGCAGCGCTTCGAGGAGGGCCGCTTCGACCTCGTCATCCTCGACCTGATGCTGCCCCGCATCGACGGCGTCGAAGTCTGCCGCCAGCTGCGCTCGCGCAGCCAGGTCCCGATCATCATGCTGACCGCCAAAGGCAGCGAGACCGACAAGGTCGCCGGGCTCGAGGTCGGCGCCGACGACTACATCACCAAGCCCTTCTCGATGCGGGAGTTCCGCAGCCGCGTCAAAGCGGCGCTGCGGCGCTCGCGGATGGGCGGCGAGGCGGCCACGGAGGAGTCGATCGAGAGCGGCGAGCTGACGATCGACTTCGAGCGCCGCATGGTCACCCTCGGCGAGGCCGAGGTCCGGGTCACCTACGTCGAGTTCGAGATCCTCGGCGCCCTCGCCCGCTCGCCCGGCCGCGTGCTCACCCGCGAGACCCTGCTCGAGCATGTCTGGGGCGACTCGGAGTACCGCGACCCGCGCACCGTCGACGTCCACATCAGGCACCTGCGCGAGAAGCTGGAGAGCGACCCCAAGGAACCCGAGTACCTCTTCACCGTGCGCGGGGTCGGCTACCGGTTCAAGGAGTAGCGGGCGGTGCGTCCCTTCAGGCTGAGCTACTTCCGCAGCCGATACACGCTGACGGCGGTCGGAATCAGCCTCGGCACGACGGCCATCGTCTACCTCGCGGTCGTCACCGTCGGCGGCGCCGGCAGCGGCCTCTCCGCGGTCAAGGCCCAGATCCTCCTCGGCGGCCTGATCGCCGCGGTGCTGACCACCGCGATCGGGGCCTACTCGACCCATGTCGCGATCGACAGCGTCAGCCGGCTCAAGGACGCCGCCCGCAAAGTCGCCGACGGCAACTTCGAGACGACGATCCCGGTCGCCTCCGTCGGCGTCGGCGAGCTCGGCCAGCTCGCCCGCACCTTCAACGAGATGCAGCGGCGCCTGGCCGAGCTCGACAGCGCCCGCAAGCAGTTCATCGCCAACGCCTCGCACGAGCTGCGAACGCCGATCTTCAGCCTCGGGGGCTTCGTCGAGCTGCTCGAAGAGGAGGACCCCAGCCCCGAGGAGCGGGCCGAGTTCGTGCGCACGATGCGCCAGCAGATCGAGCGCCTGACGAAGCTGACCGCCGACCTGCTCGACCTCTCCCAGCTCGACGCCGGGGCGATGGTGATGCAGACACGCAGCGTCGACCTCGGTGCCCTGGCGCGCGAGGTGACCCGGGAGTTCGGCGCCCGCGCCGAACTCCGCGGCTCGCGGCTGCAGCTGCGCACGCCCGAACAGCCGGCGATCGCTCAAGGGGATCCTGACCGCCTGCGACAGATCATCCGTATCCTCCTCGACAACGCCCTCACCCACACGCCCGAGGGCACCAAGATCACCGTGACCACCTACTCCGTCAACCGCAGAGCAGAGCTGACCGTCTCCGACGAGGGGTCGGGGATCCCCCAGCGCGTGCAGAGCCGGATCTTCGAGCGCTTCTACACGGCCGACAAAGCCGGCGGCTCTGGGCTCGGCCTGGCGATCGCCAGCGAGCTCGCCCAGCGCATGGACGGCCGCATCACGATCAGCTCCAGCCGCCGCTTCACCGCCTTCACGCTCGACCTCCCGCCGGCTCCGGTGGAGCCCGAGGTACGGCCCACCACCGGTCTTGCCAGGGCTCACGCGTGAGGGTCCGCGCGGCGCTGGCGGCGCTGCTCTGCCTCGCCCTGCTCGCCGGCTGCGGCTCCGGCGGCAGCGACGGCACCGGTTCCGGCGGCGAGACGGCAGCGCAGGCCGAACCGGCCCCGCAGGTCGTCGTCGAGACGGCCGCGAGCGGCTTCGACGCCGCCCGCGTCTACCGCGAGGCCTCGCCGGGCGTGGTCACGATCCGCTCGATCTTCGGCGCTGAAAACGCCGCCGAGGGCTCCGGCTTCGTGCTCGACACCGACGGCCACATCGTCACCAACGCCCACGTCGTCACCGACGAAAGCAGCGGCAAGCGGGTGCCCGCCAAGGAAGTCTTCGTCGAGTTCCCCGACCGCAACGTGGTCCCGGCCGAAATCGTCGGCTTCGACCCCTTCGCCGACGTCGCCCTGCTGAAGATCGAACCCGACGGCTTCGCCCTGCACCCGCTGAAGCTCGGCAACGACGCCGACCTCCAGGTCGGCCAGCCGGTGGCGGCGATCGGCAGCCCCTTCGGCGAGATGCAGTCGCTCTCCAGCGGCATCATCTCCGCCACCGACCGCTCGGTGAAATCGCTGACCCAGTTCCAGATCGAGGGCGCGATCCAGACCGACGCCTCGATCAACCCCGGCAACTCGGGCGGGCCGCTGCTCGACGCCGGCGCCCGCGTGCTCGGCATCAACGAGCAGATCGAGACCAACTCCGGCTCCAACTCCGGCGTCGGCTTCGCGGTCCCGGTCTCGGCGATCAAGCGCTCGATCGCCCAGCTCGAGACCAGCGGCCACGCCGAATACGCCTACATCGGCGTCTCCAGCCAGGCGCTCTACCCGCAGCTCGCCGAGAAGCTCGGCCTCGACACCACCTTCGGCGGCCTGCTGGCAGAAGTCGTCCCCGGTGGTCCCGCCGAGAAGGCGGGTCTCAAGGGCGGCGACAAGGAAGTCAAATTCCAGGCCGGCCAGTACAGCACCGGCGGCGACGTGATCCTCCAGGTCGAAGGCGAGGACGTCGTCACCCCCAACGATCTCGCCCGTCTGATCGCCGACAAGAAGCCCGGCCAGAAGGTCACCCTGACCATCCTCCGCGACGGCGAGAAGAAGCAGGTGGAGGTCACTTTGGGCAAGCGCCCGGACTCCGTCGGCGGCGGCTAGTCAGCGCGTCGCCGCCCGGAGGTGTAGAACTCCGGCCTTGCTTCAGGAAGTCGCACTTGGCCAGAAGTCCCTCACCGACTACCAGCACATAGTCGGCAAGGAGACGATCGAGCGCATCCGCGAGCTGGCGGAGCCCCTCAAGGGCAAACGCGTCCTGCACGTCAGCGCCACGGCGTTCGGCGGCGGCGTCTCCGAGATCCTCTACACGATCGTGCCGCTGATGCGGGACATCGGCCTCGACGCCCACTGGCACGTGATCTTCGGCAAAGAGGAGTTCTTCAACGCCACCAAGCTCCTGCACAACTCGCTGCAGGGAGCAGAGGAGACGCTGAGCGACGAGCAGTGGGCGATCTTCGACGAGATCAACCAGATCAACGCCGACGGGTTGCAGGGCGAGTGGGACGCGGTGATCGTCCACGACCCGCAGCCGATCGGCCTGCGCCGCGGTGCCCTGGCCAAGGGCAAGCGCTGGATCTGGCGCTGCCACATCGACCTCTCGACCCCGAACCCGGCCCCGATCGAGCGGCTGCTGCCGCTGATCGAGGAATACGACGCCAGCGTCTGGCATCTGCCCCAGTACGTGCCGGGGGCGATGGGCGCCAAGGGCCGCGAGGGGGTCAACATCATCCCGCCGGCGATCGATCCCCTCTCGCCGAAGAACATGGCCTTCTCGCCCGAGGACGCTGCCTTCGTCTGCAAACAGTTCGGGATCGACCCCGACCGGCCGCTGATCACCCAGGTCTCCCGCTTCGACCCCTGGAAGGACCCGATCGGCGTCATCGACGCCTACCGCGAGGTCACCGAGCAGGTGCCCGAGGCACAGCTGGCGATGGTCGGCTCGATGGCCAGCGACGACCCCGAGGGCCGCGAGTACTTCCAGAAAACCTACGAATACGCGGACAACGACCCCGACATCAAGATCCTCAGCAACCTCAACAACGTCGGCGCGATCGAGGTCAACGCCTTCCAGTCCCAGTCCGACGTCTGCCTGCAGAAGTCGATCCGCGAGGGCTTCGGCCTGACCGTCACCGAGGCGCTCTGGAAGGGCCGCCCGACGATCGGCGGCGACGTCGGCGGCATCCCCCTGCAGATCACAGACGGCGAGACCGGCTTCCTGGTCAGCTCCCCCTCCGAGTGCGCCCAGCGCAGCCTCGAGATTCTCGCCGACCCGGAGCTGGGCAAGCGCCTCGGCCGCGCCGGCAAGGAGCACGCCCGCCGCGAGTTCCTCTCGCCGCGGCTGCTGCGCGACTGGCTCGGTCTGCTGACCGACCTCGACACCTAGACCGCCCAGGGCCAACCCTTAACCTCTGCGGCTTGGACTCCTCGCCGCTGATCATCGTCTCCAACCGGGGCCCGCTCCAGTTCGAGCGCGACGAGAACGACGAGCGCACGCTGCGCCGCGGCGGTGGCGGCCTGGTCACCGCGCTCTCGGGCCTGGTCTCCCACCGCGACGCGCTCTGGATCGCCTCGGCGATGACCGACGAGGACGTCGCCGTCTCCGAAGAGGAGGGCGGCCCGGTCGAGCTCTCGATCGACGGGATCGACTACCGGGTGCGACTGGTCGGCAGCGACCCGCAGGCCTATGACCGCTTCTACAACGTCATCGCCAACCCGATCCTCTGGTTCATCCAGCACTACCTCTGGGACCTCTCCAACGCGCCGGACATCCGCCAGCAGGAGCTCGACGCCTGGGACTTCGGCTACCAGGCGGTCAACCAAGACATCGCCAATGCGGTGCTGGAGCAGATCGAGGGCCAGGAGCGGCCGCTGGTGATGCTCCACGACTATCACCTCTACACCGCCCCGGGGATGATCCGCGAGCGCCGCCCGGACGTCTTCCTCCACCACTTCGTCCACATCCCCTGGTCCCAGCCCGACAGCTGGCGGATCCTCCCCAGCCGCATCCGTGAAGCGATCTTCGAGGGGATGCTGGCCAACGACATCATCGGCTTCCACACCCACGCCTACTGCATCAACTTCCTGCGCTGCTGCGACGAACTGCTCGAGGACGTCGACGTCGACTACGTCAACGCGGTGGTCCGCCACAACGGCCGCAAGACCCTGGCCCGCGCCTATCCGCTCTCGATCGACGCGAAGCGGTTGGAGCGGGCGGCGGAGTCGCCCGAGGTGGCCGAGGCCGAGCGCGAGGTGCTGGAGCGCCGCCGCAAGCACCTGATCATCCGCGTCGACCGCGCCGACCTCTCCAAGAACGTGCTGCGCGGCTTCACCTCCTTCGACACCTTCCTCACCCAGCACCCGGAGTTCCGCGAAGAGGTCACCTTCATCGCCCACCTGCAGCCCTCACGCCAGGACGTGCCCGAGTACGCCGAGTACCTGGAGCGGATCGAGGCCCTGGTCGCGGTCGTCAACCACAACCACGGGACGACCGACTGGATGCCGATCGACCTGCGGATCTACGAGAACTTCCACGACGCCGTCGCCCGCTACAAGCACTTCGACCTGCTGATGGTCAACTCGCTCTTCGACGGCATGAACCTGGTCGCCAAGGAGGCGCCGGCGGTCAACACCAGGGACGGGGTGCTGATGCTCTCGGAGAACACCGGCTCCCACGAGGAGCTCTACGACTACGTGATCACCGTCAACCCCTTCGACATCCAGGCCCAGGCCGACGCGATCTACCGCGCCCTGACGATGCCGGCGGCCGAACGACACGAGTGGTCGCAGGGGCTGAAGGAGATCATCTACTCGCGCAACCCCGGCGACTGGGTCGACGACCAGCTGCGCGACATCGAGCAGCTGCGGGCCGAGGCCGCGTAGGGGGAGAGCTCCACCGCTCCCAGGCCTTGGGAGCGCATGCGCGGAGTCCGGGTTCGCTGGTCGGCGGCAGGCAAGGCGGCGCTCGTCGCCATCGCCGCGCTGCTCGCCCTGCAGCTGATCCCCTCCCTGCTGAAGCCGCCCGCGCCGCCGCCGCTGGCCAGGGACGTGGGGCTGCCGCGAGTTGAGGCCAGCCCGGAGCCCGAGCCGGTCCCCAGGTCGCATCCGCGAGCTCAGAAGCCGGTTCGCCGACCCACCCCCAAGCCGAAGCCGCACCGGCCGGCACGCCGGGGGCGCGACTTGAAGACCGATCCCGGCGAAAGGCAGGGCACCACCACACCACCCCCAAGTCCCCCGCCTCCGGCGCCGCCACCTCCGGCTCCCGAACCTCCCCCACCGCCCCCCGCGGAACCGCCATCGCCATCGCCGGCGCCCCTCCCGCCGGCACCTGCCGACGGCTCCGCCGAGTTCGCCCCGCACTGACCGGGCACGACCGATGCTAATTCCGCCGCTATAGTCCCTCGCCGTTTTGGCAGCCCCACGCGAATACGAGCTGGTCCTGATGCTGGACCCCGAGTTGGACGCCCCCGCACGCGACGGGCTGGTGGGCGACGCCCGCACCCAGATCGAGGGTGCCGGCACGCTCAAGCACGAGAACGACTGGGGCCTGCGCAAGATGGCCTTCGAGATCAACAAGCGGACCGAGGCGGACTACCGCTGGTTCCGTTTCGAGGCGCCGACCGAGCTGCTCGACTCGCTCGACCACAACCTCAAGATCGCCGACGGCGTCCTTCGCTTCCGCATCTTCAGGGTCGACCCCGACGCTCCGGTGATCGTGCCGCCGGCGACCGCCGCCGCCCCCGGGCCGCGCGAGCGCAGCGCTACGGGAGGCCGCGACGATCGCGGCGACTCCCGCGGCGACTCCGCCGACGAGTAGCGCCACTTCGGCCCCGCTCTTTGCGAGGAATGCCCTCCCCCAGGGGGAGTGGTCACGCCGCTGCCGCTCTTAGACTGGAATTCAACCAGCGACTTCAGAGGAGTGAGTGCTTTGGCAGCTTCGAACGTGAATGTGGTGGTCATCACCGGGAACCTGACGCGGGATCCCGAGCTGCGGCACACCGGGGGTGGGACCGCCGTCTGCGAGCTCCGGGTCGCGGTCAACAGCCGCCGCAAAGACCAGAGCGGCCAGTGGGTCGACAAGCCCAACTACTTCGACGTCGTCGTCTTCGGCGGCCAGGGTGAGAACTGCGCCAACTACCTCTCCAAGGGCCGCCCGGTGGCGGTCGAAGGGCGCCTCGACTGGCGCGAGTGGGAGGCCAAAGACGGCAGCGGCAAACGTCAGGCGGTCCAGGTGATCGCCAACACGGTCCAGTTCCTCGGCTCCCGCGACGGCTCCGGGGGCGGCGGCAACGGCAACGGTGGTGGCGGGGGCTTCTCGCCGACCAGCGACGTCCCCGCCGACACCTCCGACTTCGAAGGGGCCGCGGCCGGCTCCTCCGGGGGTGGCGGCGGCCAGGAAGACGACATCCCGTTCTAGCCTGCGGCCGGGGCGCCAGGCGGCGTCCCGGCTTCAATCTGTAGCATCCCGCGCCGATGGCTAGAGCTAGAGAGACTTCTTCAGACAACAAACGCGGCCGCCGCGGCGCCGAGCGCGCCCGTCCCCGCAAGTACACGCGGGTCAACGCCGAGGTCGTGGATTACAAGGACCTCAACCTCCTGCGCCGCTTCCTCTCCGACAAGGGGAAGACCCGCGGCCGCCGCGTCACCGGACTTTCCCGCCGTCACCAGCGTCAGCTCTCGGTGGCGGTGAAGCGGGCCCGCGAGATCGGCCTGCTGCCTTACGTCGGAGAGCGTTGATGGCGCAGGCCATCCTGCTCCAGGACGTCGAGTCGCTCGGCGAGCGCGGTCAGGCGATCGACGTCTCTCCCGGCTACCTGCGCAACTTCCTGATCCCCCGCAAGCTGGCCGCGCCGGCCACCCCGGGAGCCCTCGAGGAAGCGCAGCGCCGCCGCGAGACCGCCGAAAAGGCCGAGAAGGTGAGGGCCGAACGCGAAGCGGAGGCCGCCGGGCTGCTGGGCAAGACCGTGCTGACGATCCACCAGCGGGCGGGCGAGGACGGCAAGCTGTTCGGCTCGGTCGGCGCCAAAGAGATCGTCGACGCCCTGCGCGAGGCCCGCGACCTGCGGATCGAGAAAAAACGGGTCCGGCTGGAGCAGCCGCTGCGCGAAGTCGGCACCTTCATGGTCGAGATCGAGCTTGCCGACGGCACCGTCGCCGCAGTCAAGACGATCATCTCCGAGGAGAAGTAAGCCTTCTATAGCCAGGTGGGCGTCCCGTTGGGAGATGCCTGCGGGCGGGGCAAACAGGCTCCGTTCTCGGCATCTCCCAACGGACCGCTCATCAGCGCTCTGGATAGGCTCGGGGGGTGTCTTCCTTGAGGCTTCCCACCAGGATCAATCGGCGCGCGCGGGCGCGGACGCGGCTTGGGTGGGCCAAGGCGGAGCGGGAGACGGTGGCGCTGGCCGTGGTCGCAATCGGTGGGGCCGGGGCGGTCGTCGCGGATCAGTTCAGCCGGATGCTGCGGCGGCGGGCGCATGAGCGCGACGATCGCGAGGCGCTGCTCGAAGCGGCACCGGCCGCGGCCGCCGACACCGTCGGGGTCGCCGTGCGCGGCTACACCGAAGCTCCCCGCAGCGAAACCGTCCTCTTCAACCTCCTCGCCGGCTTCCTCGGCTCCTTCGCCCTGGTGCGGATCTCGACCTGGGGGATCAGGGACAGCTGGGGCCCGTTCCGCAACGTCAGCGTCGGCGGGCGCCACATCCACCACTTCGTCCCCGGCATCCTGATCGCCTTCGCCTCCGGCACGGCCGCGCTGCTGACCGAAAACGACGACTTCGAGGACCACCTCGCGATCCCGATGGGGATCGGCATGGGCCTGACCTTCGACGAGGCCGCCCTCCTGCTTGACCTGCGCGACGTCTACTGGACCCGGGAAGGCCTGCTCAGCGTCCAGCTCAGCCTCGGCGCCACCGCCATCCTCAGCCTCGCCATCCTCACCTCCCGCATGCTGCGCCAGGGCGAGCGCCATCAGGAGCAGGAGGGGCTGATCCCACCAGCCGACCATCCCGGCTCCGACGCGCCGGCGTGAAGTCGCTCGACCGACCTGGGACTCGAACCCGCCTCTCTTTTTTTACGTTGCGCGCACCACGCGTGATTCGCCGCCTTGGACGATCCAGAGGTGGCCCCCACGCTGAACCAAAGAAAGGCGATCCGCCTCCTGGAAGGGCAAGGATGGGCTCGAACTACAGGTGGAAAGCATCAGGTCAAGATGGTAAAAGCGAGAAGTCGTCCCATCACCCTTCCCAGGCACAAAGGTCGCGACTACTCTAAGGGTCTGGCCGCAGCGATACTTCGCCAGGCAGGTCTAAGATGACCAGGAATGGGAGCCAGATCATGGAGTTGACCGTCAACGTCCATATGGAGGACGAGTCCTATTGGGCCGACGTTCCGGAGCTTCCGGGCTGCTTCGCTTCGGGGGACACTCTGGACGAGCTTTTCAACTCGGTTCGCGAAGGAATCCAGCTCTATCTCGCTGACGAGAGCGAGCAGTCGACGCCGGCCCTACATGTCAGTTCCGCAGTGCTCAGCGACGCTTCGAGCTGACGCAGAGGCGTCCGCAAAAACGGCCTTCGCGCGCTCGCCGATGGACGCCATGTGGTTTCGTTGCCAGGCCGGAGTTGACGCCGCTCGCCCCCGGACACTGAGCTAATGCCGCAGCCGACCTCAACCCACGTCCCGCCGCAGAACATCGAGGCGGAGGAATCCGTCCTCGGGGCGATGCTGGTCGCCGAGCCGGCGCTGACCCGGGTGATCGACGAGGTCAAGCTCAACGCCGCCGACTTCTACCTCGACCGCCACCGGGCGATCTTCGAGTGCGCCCACGACCTCTACGCCGAGTCGAAGCCGGTCGACGAGCTCAGCGTCGCCGAGGCGCTGACCCAGCGCAACATGATCGACCAGGCGGGTGGCAAGCACTACGTCTCCGAGCTCGCCGCCAAGGTCCCCGCCGCCGGCAACGCCAAGCACTACGCGGAGATCGTCCAGCAGAACTCGCTGCTGCGTCGCCTGCTCGGCGCCGGCCAGGAGATCCAGGGCTGGGTCAACGACCGCGATGGGGAGCCGCGCGAACTCTCCGAGCGGGCCGAGAAGCTGCTCTTCGAAGTCGCCCACAAAGAGCAGGCAAGCGACTTCCGCATCCTCGGCGACATCCTCCACGACGAGGTCGACCGCCTCGAGAAGCTCTCCACCGGCGAGATCGAGATGACCGGCACGCCCGCCGGCTTCCGCGACATCGACGCGATCACCGGCGGCTTCCAGCCCGGGAACCTGATCATCGTCGCGGCCAGGCCGGCCATGGGCAAGAGCGCCCTGGTCGCCAACATCGCCGAAAACGTGGCGGTGAAGAAGGACATGCCGGTCGCCTTCTTCTCGCTCGAGATGTCCGAGGTCGAGCTCGCCCAGCGCTTCATCGCCTGCCGGGCGCGAATCTCCGGCGACAAGCTGCGCAAGGGCCAGGTCTCCCAGCGCGACTGGCCGAAGGTGGTGCGGGCCTGCAACGAACTCGAGCAGGCGCCGCTCTGGTTCGACGACTCCTCCGACCTCGGCATCCTCGACCTGCGGGCGAAGGCGCGGCGCCTGCACGCCCAGGAACAGGACCGCGGCGGCCTCGGCCTGATCATCCTCGACTACATGCAGCTGATGCGCTCCGACGACCACCGCGCCAACCGGGTCGAGCAGGTCGGGCAGATCTCCCGCGGGCTGAAGATCCTCGCCCGCGAGCTCGAGGTCCCCGTCGTCGCGATCTCCCAGCTCTCGCGGGCGCCCGAGCAGCGGACGCCGCCGAAGCCGCAGCTCTCGGACCTGCGCGAGTCGGGCCAGATCGAGCAGGACGCCGACGTCGTCGCCTTCCTCTTCCGCGAGGACTACTACCGCGACCCCGACGAGGAGCCCGACGGCCTCGCCGACCTGATCATCGCCAAGCACAGGAACGGCCCAATCGGGACCAGGAAGCTGGTCTTCCTCGACCGCTTCCCCAAATTCGCCGACTTCTCCGGGCAGGAACAGCCGATCGAGCAGCCGGACGGGCCGGAGCCGGTCCCCGCGGGGCCTGACTTCTGATGCCGGCGATCGCCCGCAGCGAACCGTTCCGCGGCCAGGGCCCATGCGCGCTCGGCGTCTGCGACGGCTCCGGCTGGATCCTCGAGGACGACAGCGACGAGGCGCGCTCCTGCGAGTGCCGCGAGACCCGCCTGCGCCGCGGCCGCAACCGCGGCGTCGCCTCCGTCATCCCCCGCAAGTTCCAGGGCGTCTCCTTCGACCGCCCCCCGGTCAGCACCGAAATCGACGCCACGGTTGTAAATGCCGTCCGGGAGTGGGTGAGGAACCTGGGCGCGAATCTGGAAGCCGGTCGCGGCCTCTGGCTGATGGGCGACACCGGTACCGGCAAGACGACGCTGGCGATGCTCGTTTCCAAGGCAGCGCTCGAGGACAGTCACTCGGTGGCGATCTACTCATTGCCGAAGCTGCTGGCGCGGATCCGCCAGACTTACGACTCCGAGCCCGGTGGCGACTCCTACCTCTCCTTCTTCGAGCGCCTGACCTCAGTCGACCTGCTCCACATCGACGACCTCGGTGCCGAGAAGCGCTCCGACTGGGTTCTGGAGCAGCTCTACGCGCTCGTCAACGAGCGCTACGAGGCGCAGCGCTCGATCCTCGTCACCACCAACCTCAACGAGCAGGAGCTCGAAGAGCAGATCGGTTCGCGCACCGTTTCGCGCCTGGTTGAGATCTGCGGCGATCCGCTGCCGCTCTTCGGCTCGGACAATCGCACCAAGAGCAAGCACAGCTTTGACCCGGAGAGGTACGAGGCCCAGTTGAAAGAGTCCGAGCCCATTCCGCACCGCTTTTAGGCAACCGTCACAATCCAGCGCTCATGCCTGGCGTGGTCATAGTCGGTGCCCAGTGGGGCGACGAGGGGAAGGGGAAGATCACCGATCTGCTCGCGGAGCGGGCTGAGGTGATCGTGCGCTTCCAGGGCGGCAACAACGCCGGCCACACGATCGTCCGCGAAGGCAAGGAGTTCAAGTTCCACCTGATCCCGTCGGGGATCCTGCACTCGGAGAAGGCCTGCGTGATCGGCAACGGCGTCGTGCTCGACCCGGCGGTGCTGCTGGGCGAGATCGACGGGCTCAAACGGCGCGACATCGACGTCGGCAACCTCCGCATCTCCGCCAACGCGCACCTGATCATGCCCTACCACGTGCTGCTGGACACGGCGGGCGAGACCAAGCTGGGCAAGCTCTCGATCGGGACGACCCGCCGCGGGATCGGCCCCTGTTACGCCGACAAGGCGCTGCGCCTGGGGATCCGCGTCCAGGACCTGCTCGACGAGAAGATCCTGCGGACCAAGATCCGCGCCGCCCTGGAGCCCAAGCAGCAGGCGCTGCGCGAGCTCTCGGTGCAGCGGCGCAAGCTGCGCAAGGAAGCCGGCGAGGAGGCGAAAGCGCCGCCCGAGGGCACCCCCGGCGTCCCCGACCCGCGCCTGGACCTGCACACGATGGTCGAAGAACACGTCAACTTCGGGCACCGCCTCGAGCCCCACATCGCCGACACCGCGAAGCTCTGCTGGGATGCGCTCGACGCCGACAAGACGGTGATCTTCGAGGGCGCCCAGGCGACCCTGCTCGACCTCGACCACGGCACCTATCCCTTCGTCACCTCCTCCAACCCGATCGCCGGGGCCGCCACGGTCGGCGCCGGGGTCGGCCCGACCGACATCACCGAGGTCTGGGGGATCGCCAAGGCCTACGCGACCAGGGTCGGCGCCGGGCCCTTCCCGACCGAGCTCGACGACGAGGTCGGCGAGATGATGGTCGAGCGCGGGCACGAGTTCGGGACCACCACCGGGCGGCGCCGGCGCTGCGGCTGGATGGACCTGGTCGCCCTGCGCTACGCGGTGCGGCTCAACCGCATGGACTCGCTGGCGATCACCAAGCTCGACGTGCTCAGCGGCATCGGGCCGCTGAAGGTGGCGGTCCGTTACCGCTCCAAGGAGGGCGCCGTGCTCGAGAGCTTCCCCTACCACCAGTCGATCCTGCACTCGGCCACGCCCGAGTACGAGGAGCTGCCCGGCTTCGACGCCGAGATCGAGGAGTGCCGCGAGGAGGACGATCTGCCGCAGGCCGCGCGCGACTACCTCCGCTTCATCTCCGACTTCGTCAAGGTCCCGATCCGCCTCGTCGGCGTCGGTCCGGACCGCGATCAGACCCTCTGGCTCAACTCCTAGCCACGACCCCGGAAGGTCCCTTCTCGCACTCCCGCGGTTCTATGCAGAAACCCTTGTCTGCACTACAGTCACGGGGTGGCTTCCGGTAAACGCGCGGCTAAGCTGAACGAGCGGCTGCCCAGGGGGAGACACGGTTTGCCGAGGGAGGCGGTGACCGAATCCCAACGCAACCGCATCCATCAGGCGATGATCGAGGTGGTCTCCGAGCGGGGCTACCCGGAGACCCGCGTGGTCGACGTGATCGGCGTCGCCGGCGTCTCCCGCAAGACCTTCTACGAACTCTTCGACAGCAAGGAGGACTGCTTCCTCGCTGCCTACGACGTCCTCCTCGGCAACCTGCTCAGCGACACCGCCGGCGGCTTCGAAACCAAGCAGGGCGCGCCCTGGGCGGAGCGGGTCGCCGCCGGCCTGGGGGCGCTCCTCGACCACCTCGCCGAGCATCCCGACGAGGCCCGCTTCGCGATCGTCGAGGTGCTGGCCGCGGGCCCCAAGGCCCTGGCCCGCCGCGACGCCGCCCTGCGCCAGTTCACCGGCTTCCTCGAGTCGGGCCGGGCCGAGACCTCGGTCGAGCTGCCGGGGATCACTTCGCTGTCGCTGGCCGGCGGCGTCAACGAGCTGCTCTACAGCGAGATCCTCCACGGCGCCGCCGCCCGTCTGCCCAGCCGCCTGCCGGACCTGATGTTCTGGATCGCCCTGCCGTTCCTCGGCGCCGACGGCGCCGCCGCCGAGCGCGAGCGGGTGCGGCTCTCGATGCTCGAGCACTAGATCCGTTCGATACTTGCAAGCGCTCCGTTTCGGCCACCGCCGGGTTTACCTAATGGCCGGGGGTGGTAGTTTGAGCCGCTGGAGGGATAGTTTCACGCAAGCTTTCGACGGCTACAGCTCAGGACGGGCAGGCCGCAAAAGGAGAGATATAGGGATATGCGCAAGAACCTGATCAAAACCATGGTCCTCGGGACCGCGATCGCGCTCGTCGCGGTCGGCGTCGCCGTGGCGGCCAACCAGCCTGTCAAAGTAAAAGCCGGCAACCTCGAACTGACCTTCAACGGCGGCTTCAGCCCGAAGGTGCTCTCGAAGACCAAGCTGACCCCGATCACGCTGCAGGTCTCGGGCGACGTCAAGACCCTCGACGGCACCCACCCGCCGGCGCTCAAAGAATTCAACGTTCAGACCGACAAGAACGGCGCCATCAACGTCAAGGGCCTGCCGGTCTGCACCGCGAGCAAACTGCAGTCGCAGGACACCAAGCACGCAGAAGCGATCTGCAAGTCGGCCATCATCGGCAGTGGCCAGGCCACCGCTGAGATCGCCTTCCCCGAACAGGCCCCGATTCCGGCGAAGAGCAAAATCATCGCCTTCAACGGTGGCTTCAAGGGCGGCGTCACGACCCTCTACATCCACGCCTACCTGACCGTCCCGACCCCGGCGGCGATCGTCACCACGGTCAAAGTCAAGAAGATCCACGCCGGTCGTTACGGCCTCGAAGCGAAATCTTCGATCCCGAAGATCGCCGGCGGCAGCGGTTCGGTCACGCATTTCAACCTGACGATCAACAAGAAGGGCGTCCTCAGCGCGAAATGCCCCGACGGCAAGCTGCAGGCCCACGGCACCGCGGTCTTCTCCGACGGTACCCGCGCCTCGGCCGAAGTCACCAGGCCCTGCACCGGTAAGTAGCGCCTTGTAGTCAGCCTCTCCTCAGGACAGGCAAGGATGTTCAGAAGGGCGGCCGAGAGGCCGCCCTTCTTCTTGCCCTGAACCGGGCGCTTGCCAGCAAGTCGGCGGGACACCATCGTGTTTCGACGGCAACAGAGCGAGAGGCGGGTCGGTGATGGAACATCTGTGCGCCTAGATCCTCACCGGCCAGTTGACCGACGGCGACGTCGGAGTCAAGACGCCCACCTTGGGCGGAATCGTCGCCAATCTGGCCAATGGCCAGATCCGCGCTCATACTCGCTCGCCCGCAGAGGTGGAGTTACTTACCGGTCTGTTCGAACGTGTGCTGGTACGTCGTGGCCGGTTGGCCGCTGCCGTAGATCGGGTTCAGCGGTTCCTGCTGGGTGCAGGGCGGGGCCGGGACCGTTGCCGTGCTGGACTGGCCGGCGAAGGCAAAGTTCTTTATGCGTTCGAAGAGGTCGGTGGCTTTTTTGACATCGCCGCCGGTGCGTTCATTGAAGGCGGCTTCGTTTGGCGTATTCGCGTTGAGCGTGGCGACCACACCCGAGGCACACTGGCCGGCGTTGAAGCTCGGCAGCCCGGAGGCCAGGCCTTTGGCCCAGAGCGGCGGGCTGTAGGCGCTGTTGCGGTTGGTATTGAGGCGGCCGCTGGGGTAGGTGGAGACGGATTCGGGGTTGAGGGGGCCCACCACACGCAGGTAATGGAGCGGTTCCCCGGCGTCGTTTTCGATCGGCCGCCGCGCCTCGGTGGCGGCGGTGACGTTGGCGAACAGCGACGTCACCTCGTGCTTGTAGAGGTCGAGCCCGGTGAAGATCGGGTTCAGATTGCGGAGGAAGGGGTCCACCGCACGCAGCAAGGGTGGGAAGTCGTCGCGGAACAGGCGGCGCAGGGCGGGGAAGCCGGTCGGCGCCTTGGCGATGACGAGGCTGAGGCCTTCGAAGAAGCCCTTGGCTTCTGGCGCCAGCTTGGCGAAGGCGATCAGCGTCGGCGAGAGCTGTTCCGCGGCGGGCACGAGCTGACGCATCAGCGGGTCGGCGTTCACAGCGAAGGCTTTGAGCCTGTTCAGCGTCAGCCTCGACTCGTCCTGGAAGGTCGGGAAGGCGCGGAAGATCGCTTCGATGTCGCGATCGCGCTTGGCGGTGGTCTGGAAGACGGCGTTCGAGCTCTGAATCAGGTCAGCGAGCTCGCCTTCGCGGCCGCGCAGGGCCTCGAAGGTGGTGGCGCCGTTGCGGAAGAGCTGGCCGACCGCGACCCGCTGCGTGTCGAGGACGCGGAACAGCTTGTCGAAGTCGGTGAAGGTGGGTTCGAGCTCGCCGAGCGCGTAGGAGAGGCCTTGTCCCTGGCCGTTGATCGCAACCGCCGCTTCCTGCATCCAGCTCTGGAAGGCGGCGCGGGTTTCCGGGTCGAAGGTGCGGAAGATCTCATCGAGCTGCACGGATTCGGCGACGTTGGCCTCGGGCACGATGCCGCCATCGGCCATCTGGGGGCCGTTGCCGTCGCCCGGGGTGAGTTCGATGTAGGTCTCGCCGAGCAGCGTCTTGGTGCGGAGGATCGCCCGCGTCGACTTCGGCAGCGGCGCGTACTTGTCGTCGATGTCGACGGTTGCCAGTGCCTGCCTGCCGTTGGGCGCCAGGGCGATGTTCTGGACTTTGCCGACGTTGACGCCGGAGATGCGGACGTCCGACTGTTCGGCCAGCTGCGTCGCCTCGTTGAACGGGACCTTGATCTCGTAGGGCTTCGCCCGGAACGGGGTGGGCCCGCCGAAGGTGACCCAGAGGAAGAGCAGGATGCCGAAGCACGACAGCGCGAAGCCGGCGATGACCAAGAGCTGCGTGGTGCTGGGGGCTCGCTTGCTCATTGGGTAGCGCTCGGTCCGCACACCGTGGTGGGCAGCTTGGGATCTTTCAGTGCCGGTAGTTCTTTGGGTCGCGGGACGTTGAGGACTTCGAGCAAGGTCTGCAGGTATTTACGCGTCAGCGAGAAGCCGTAGGCGAGATTTGACCCATTGCAGGTAATCATCACCATGCCGCGCTGGATGGGCCCGCCGGCGTCCTGGAGGTTGAAGCTCGCGTTGTAGTCGTGGTTCAGCCAGGGCAGGTAGAAGAGGTAGCTCTGCTGCGACCCCTTGGGCTTGTAGGAGAGCTCGTTGAGGAAGGTGTTGAAGGCGCCGAGCGAGTTGCCGAAGTTCGTGACGGTCTTCTTCAGCGGACCCGAACCTTCGGCGGCGTGGCTGAGCACCGGGCGGATCTGACGGGTGAAGGGCCTGATCTGGTCGCGGATCGGGGCGGTGGTCTGTCTGAACATGTTCTCGGTCGCCTTGAAGGCCGGGGTCAGCGCCTGCGCCTGGGGGATCAACCCGGTCAGCGCCGGGTAGGCGACGTCGGAGAAGCGCTTGGAGCTGGCGAGGCCGGCGTTGCCGGCACGCAACGCCGAGGGGAATTCCTGCAGCGATTCCTGGATCGCCTGCTGCTGGTTGGCGAAGTTGCCGAGAGCGGCATCGGAGGAGCTGACGAAGCGCTTGATCTCAGAATCGTGGCGGCCGAGTTCGGTGGTCAGCAGACCGAAGTTGTGGATCACGTTGGCGAGGGCGACGTGGCGTTCAGCGATCACCTTGTTGAGCTTGGCCGTGTAGTGGACGAAGGGTTGGAAGCGCCGCAGGGCGTTGGAGAGCTGCTTGCCGCGGCCGCCGATCCCCTGGGCGCCGCCCGCCACCAGCAGCTGCAGGTACTGACGGGTGTCACCGTCGAGGGTGGCCAGGAAGGCGTCGAGATTGGTGTTCGGTTCGGTCTGGGCGAGGGTGAAGTTTGCGCCGCTCTCGATCGACTTCTCGCCGCTGCCGGGGCTGACCTCGACGATCATGTCGTTGAGGCCCGTTTTCGGGCGCAGCAGGAAGGTCGCGTTGGGGTGGATCAGCTTCATGTATTCGGGGACGATGTCCATCCCGACCACGGCGTGTCCGTCTTCGAGGTCGACCGAGGTGACCTTGCCGATCTGGATCCCGGCGATGTCGACCGACTGGCCCTGCCCGGGCGTGACCGCCTGGGCGGTCGCGAACTCGGCGGTGATGTGGTCGAATTCTTCGCCGACCAACGGCAGCCAGGACGGCAGCGAGGCCTTCTGCTGGGTGAAGATCCCCAGCATCATCACCAGACCGGCGAGGGCCAGCACGACGATCGCGATCGTGTCTTTGCGATGGCCGCGCGACTGGCGCGAGAGCCAGGCGCGGAAGTGGGTCCAGCGGTTGGTCTTGGGGGTCGGCTCGGTCATGGGCTCACCACCGTGGGCGAAGGCTCGCCGGGCTGACCCAGCGAACCGTTCACGTCGGGCACCGGGTTGGTGTAGCAGCGCACGTCAGGCTTGATCGGGGGTTTGCCCCCGAGCTGGGGCTGGGTGCCGAGCGGCGCCACGGCCGTGTGGGCGTAGTTGAATTCTTCGCTGATCAGTTCCTGCCTCTTCAGTTCCTGCTTGCCCGCGGAGGTGCCAACCAACTGGGGACCGCCCCCACCCTGAACCCGGAGGTAGGGACCGTTGCCGTCGAAATTCTGGATCTGGCCGGCGAAGTTGGACAGGTTGTAGAGGAACTCGCGGTAGTTGGGGCCGCCGGTGCTGAAGCGATCGTTGATCGTCTGGTTGAAGGTCGGAACCATCACCTTCGTGGTGCAGAGGCTGAGCTGGTTGAGCTGCGGCAGCGCGCTTTCCTTGGCCGCCTGGGCGGCACCGGCGAGGCCGGGGGTCGATTCGGCCAGGAGCCTGGCGACCCCTCCGCCCTCTTTGCCCGACAGCAGCGGCCGCACCTGAGCCAACCACGGTTTCGAAGCGCTGATCAGGCCCGGCAGCTCGGCCACCGCCGGGGTCAGCTCGATCGCGTAGGTCCGCAGCGGCGGCAGCGTCCGGTTGAGGCTGACCAGCGAGCTGTGGGCGGTGCGCAGAGTCGGGGCGAGCAGCTTGACGGTGGTGGAGAGATTGGTCGACTGCGCCGCCAGGGCACCGGTGAAGACGTTGAAGTTGTCGATCAGCCCCTTCAGGTCGGCCTCACGGTAGGCGAGGGCGCCGAAGGTGCGCCCGGCGCCGGCGACGAGGCGGGAGAGGTCCTTCTGCTGCGTGCCGAGCAGCGCGTTGGTGACCTGAGCGCTGTAGCGGCCGGCGTCGCCGCCGTATTTGAGGGCGCCGTTGAGAGCGCCGGCGCCGGTTACGCCTCTCACCTCGGGGAGCTGATCGGCGTCTTCGGCCGCGGTCGGCTTGTGCGTCAGGGCCGTGCCGTAGCTCTCGAGCAGGCGGCTGAGGTCGGCCCGGGTCGGCGACTGCAGTGCGGTCAGCACTTCGTCGAGCTGGACCGCGGTCGAGGTGCGGCTGACCGGGATCGTGGCGCCGCTGTCCATGTCCGGAGCACTGGGGCTGCCCGGGTCGAGTTCGATGAAGAAGTTGCCCTCGAGGAAGATCCGCGGCCGGATCGAGGCGAAGGCGTCGTCATGGATCGGCTGGCCGGAGCCGTCGACGGTGAAGGTGACGTTGGTGGCGTTGCCGTCGCGGCTGGTCGAGATCACTTTGCCGACTTCTACCCCGGCGATCCGCACCGGCGAGTTGAGCGCGACGTTGGCGGAGTTGGCGAAGGTCGCGTTCAGCTCGTAGCCGTAGCTGGTGAAGGGGACGTGGCCGGTGAAGGCCAGGTAGGGCCCGATCGTGAAGATGAGGATGAAGATGATCGCGATCGCCGCGTTGCTGGGCCGCCACTTGAAGCGGCGCTTGCTCGCGCCCTGCCTGGTGTCACGCTCCGGGAGGCGGCTCATTCGCTTTCGATCCCCCGCGTCGTCGTTCCCCATACGGGCGCTTCCCCGAGCACGGTCATGCCCGGTATGTACTTCTCGTTGCCGGCTTCACAGCCGTTCGGCTGGCCAGGGGCGCCGGTGTTCGGATACGGGTTGAAGTGGACGTGATTCTCCCGCGTCGGTCCGTTGGCCGGCGCCGACGACGGCCCGCCCTCGCTGTTCGGGCCTTCCGGGGGTGAGAAGGAGATGAAGCTGAGCCAGTTCCCGTCCTTGTTGCCGCCGCCGGTGGAGAGCGCAAGGTTCTGGAAGGCGAGCGAGACGTAATTGCACTGGGTCTGCGCCGGAGCGATGAACTGCAGCGCCGGCTTCAGCACCTTGTTGGTGTCGATCAGCAGGTCGAGGCCATTGAAGACGCCGGTGGAGTTCTGGAAGTCGACCAGTGCTTGCGCGGTCGGCTGCAGCTGGTTGTTGAGCGCCGGGGAAGCGTTGAGCGCCGGGACCCCGGCGTGCAGGGCCTTGGCGATCACCGGCGAGGTTTCCCCGAGCGCCTTGGCGCCCGGCTTGAGCGCCGTGAAGAAGCGGGCCGAGTCGCGGAAGAAGGGGCGGACCGCCGGCAGGTCGGCGTTGACCGCGTCCAGCGTCGGCGGGCCTTTTTCGATCGTTTCCTGGATGTAGGGACGGGAGACGCGGGCGAAGGCGGCGAAGGTGCGGTCGAGCGCGACGAAGACGGCGGCGTTGGTCTCCGCCACCGGCGCCACCGTCGCCGAGAGGTCCTCGAGCGCCCGCCAGAAGCCAGCGAAGTTGTTGCTCGGGGCGACGATCGTGCTCAGGGCCGGCTGGGCATGGACGGCGAAGCGGCTGAGGGCGCCGATCGCTTCGTTCAACTGCGGCCCGCGGCCGGCGAGGGCGTTGCCGAAGCCGGCCAGGTTCTGGCGGATCGCCAGCCGGGTCGGTTCGTCGAACATGTCGAAGAATTCGTCGATGTCGACCGGTTCCGGCGTGTAGGCGCTGAGTGGGATCGTGTCGCCGGCGGCGAAGCCCTTGGAGGAGTCGCCGGGGGTGACCTGGAGGAACTTCAGCCCCAGAGCCGACTTCGGCCGGATCGTCAGGGTCGAGTTGACCGGCAGCGGTTCCGCGTTCTTGTCGAGGCTGAGCGAGAGCTCGGCGGCGACCTTGCCGTCCGCCTCCTGGGTCGGTTCGACGGTCTTGACGATGCCAACGCGGACGCCGCCGATCCGCACCTCGTTGCCCTTGACCAGGGCGTCGGCGTTGGGGACCTTGGCCTTGAGGTTGTAGGTGGAGACGAAGGGCAGGCCGTTGTTGGCGTTGTAGGCGAGGAAGACGGCAACGATTACGACCAGGATCGTGACCGCTCCGACCAGGATCGGGCTGCTCGCCACTCCCTGTATGCCGCTGCGGTTTCTCACGGTCCCAGGAGGTAGTCGAGGAGTGGGCCGGTGCCGCCGGTCTTCGAGGTTCTGGCGGCGCCGGTCTTGGCGCCGTCGCCGGTCGTCTCGGCCTGGCCGACGCCGGTCGCGGGGCCTCCGCCGGCGGCGGTGCCGCCCGTCTTTTCGGCCAGCTCCTGGTAGAGGAGCCTGTAGAGACTGGCGCTCGTAGCCGCGCTGCTGGCGCTGCTGGAACTGGAATTGTCGGGTGCGTTGGGTCCGTTGAAGCGGGAGGTGCAGCTGCCGCCGCTGTAGCCCCCTCTATTTGCTTCGTAGTCGACGCAGGTGGTCAGCGCGACCAGGGTGCGGGCGAAGTGGCCGTACTGATCGAAGCCGTTGACGGTCGCGGTCGTGTTGTAGATCAGTTTGACCAAGTTGTCCCAGCCCTTGGTCTTCTTGATGCTGGTCAGAAGGCTCGCCAGTTCGCGCGTCGGGACAACACCGCTCTTTGAGAGTTCGGTCGTCTTGCGCACGATCGGTTCGGCTTCGCGGAAGATCGGCCCGGAGGCTTCGCCGGTCTCGCCCAGGCTCTTCAACGCCACCGTCGTCGCTTCCGAGAACGGCGTCAGCGTCTGGGTTGCGTCGGTCAGCGACGGCGCCGCCTTGCCAAGGTCGGAGAAGACCGGGGTGGCGGCGTCGGAGAAGCCCTGCAGGCTGCGCATGGTGAGGCGGAACTCGCGCAGGAAGGTGGGGAACTTGCGCAGCGAGGCTTCCAGTTCGGCGCCGTGTTCGGAGCTGACCTGGGCTGCCGCGCCGGCGTTGGTGAAGAAGCCGGCGACGTGGGCCCGCTCCCGCGCGAACGGCTTCAGGATCGCGTCCGAGTCGCTGGTCAGTTGGGCGAGGCGGTCGCGCTGGGAGGAGAGGACCCCGAAGAGGCGGTCGACGTCGCGCAGGACCGGGTTGGCGCGCTTGACCAGCACCTCGAGGTCGTCGCCGCGGCCGGCGAGGCCGGCGCCGAGTTCGTTGAAGATCAGCCGGAAGCGCTGCGCATAGGGCAGGGTCTGGATGTCGTTGATCAGGTCGGGGTCGACGCTGGTGCCGTTGCTGCCGAGCGGCAGCAGGTACTCCCCCGCCCCGGGCTCGCCGTCGGGGATCTGCTTCAGCGGGGGCGGGGGCGGCGAACCGGGGGCCCGCGGCAGGGTCGGGCGGCAGTCGACGAACTTCTCGCCGATCAGCGACTGCGGGCGGATCTGGCAGGTGGCGTCGCGGCGGAAGTCCTGGAAGCCGGGGTCGCTGATGTTCATCACGATGATCGCCTTGCCGGGAACCGCGACTGGCTTGCCGTTGCGGTAGGCGACCGTTTCGCCGGGCATCGAGACGTCGACCGATTCGATCGTGCCGACGTTGGCGCCGGCGACCCGGACCTGCTCGCCGTTGACCATGAAGGCGCCGTTGTCGAAGATCGCGCGGACGCGGTAGCCGTTGCTCGAGCTGTCGCCGCCGGAGACCAGGAGGACGACCGCGACCACCGCCACGACCAGGCCCACCGCAATTATCACCCGCCTGGTCATGGTCCGGGGGGCAGGTCGGCGGGGTTGCATTCGGAGCTGCTGACGCTGCTGCCGCTCCAGGGCGGATCGACGAACGGGTTGGAGCCGTCGGCGGCTTTCTGCGTGGCGCCGCCGGGACAGCGGCGGTGGACCGGGGCCGAACCGCCAAAGACTTCGTACTGCTGGCCCTTCGAGATCGGTTCCAAACTGCCGGTGTTGTATTTGAAGAGGTTCTGGGCCGCGGTCGCAACGCGCAGGTAGTGCCCGTTGCCGTCGTAGTAGCCGGCAGCGGCGCCGAGCTTTCCGAGCCCGTTGAAGAGGTCAGGGGTGTAGGCACGGATGAAGTTCAGGTTCGGCTGGAAGGCCGCGATCGCGTCTTCGGAGTGCGGGAACGCCTTCGAGGCCTGTTCCTGCACCGCCGGCAGCACGGTCAGCAGTTCGGCCGCGTCGTTGGCCTTGCCGGGCCTCGCCACGGTGAGCCGCAGGTTGCGGACGAAGGGCACGAATTTGGAGAGCACGGGGCGCAGTTCGCTGAGGAACGGCGCCAGGTTCTTGGTCGCCGGCTTCGCCGTGTTGACCAGCGGGTCGAGGTCGTCGAGCGCCGCCCGGAGGTTGACGAAGGTCGTGTTCGCCTGGCGCATCACCGGCGGCAGCCGGCGCAGGCTCTGGTCGAGGGCGACGTTCTGGTCGGCGATCGCGTTGAAGGCCGTGTTGGCGTTGGAGATCGCGCCTTTCAGCTGCTCGCCGCGCTGGGCGACGGTGGTCGAGAGCTTGCTCGAGCTGACGATGAAGTTTTCGAAGAGGCGCTGGTCGGCGTTCAGTTCCTTGACGAAGGCGTCGGTGCGGTTGAGGGCCGGGCCGAAGTACTTGTAGGCGTCGTTGGCGGTCTTGCCCTGGCCGGCGTAGATCGCCGAGTTGCCCTTGATGAAGTCGCTGAGGCCCTTGCGCACGGCGGGCGGGAAGGTGTTGAAGAGCTGGTCGATGTCGATCGGCGTCGTGGTCGAGCCGAGGCCGATTTCGGCGCCTTCGTCCAGCGCCGGTTCGCTGTTGGGCCCCGGGCTGATCGAGACGTAGTGGTTGGCGACACCGGAGAGCGAGGTGGCGCGAACCGTGGCGGTCGTCCCCTCGTGCAGCTCCTGTTCGACTTCGACGTGGACCGCGGCGAGGTTGTCGTCGGTGAGTTCGATGCTTTCGACCGAACCGACCGGCGAGCCGCCGATCAGCACCTGGTTGTCCGGCACGAGCTGGGCGGCATTCTGGAAGATCAGCGTGTACTTGTGGCCGCTGCTGCCGTTGAAGAAGACCACGGCGAGGGCGATTACGGCCACCGCCAGAGCCGCGATCACGGCAATCCGGGCGGGGGTAACTCCACGGCTTGGCGCCGAGCTTTTCTCCTCGCCTGAAGAATTAGCAGCCACGGGTCGTTGCTTGAACGTTCCCCGGCCCTCCGACCCGACGGAACGAGCCGCCGAATCGTATCCGAGCCATCCCCGGAGAAGCGCGCTACCAGCGGGTACTTAACTGGAAATCAACGCGTCGCCCAGCCACGGAGCCGGTCGATTCAGACGTTGAACTTGGGCAGCGCCCGGTCCATCCAGCGCGGCAGCCACCAGACGCGGTCGCCGATCAGCAGCATCAGCGCCGGCAACAGCACGATCCGCACCACCGTCGCGTCGAGCAGGACCGCGATCGTGAGGCCGATCCCGAGCTGGCTCAGGCCCGCGATCGAAGCGGTGCCGAAGGCGATGAAGACGGCCATCATGATCGCCGCCGCGCCGGTGATCACCCGCGCGGTCTTGTCCAGCCCGAACTCGATCGCGGCGGCGTTGTCGCCGCTGCGGTCGTAGTGCTCGCGCATCCGGCTGAGCAGGAAGACCGCGTAGTCGATCGAGAGCCCGAAGACGATCCCGAAGATCATCACCGCGGTCACCGAGTCGACGTAGGAGTTGCCGCCCAGGGGCCAGTCCGCCGGCAGGTTGAAGAGCAGGGTCAGCACCCCGAAGGCAACCGCGACGGTGCTGAGGTTGAGGCCGACCGCGATCGCCGCCAGCGGGATCGAGCGCAGGACCAGGACCAGGACCAGGAAGGTGACCAGCGCGATCACGGCGATGATCGAGGGGATCCGGTCGCGGGTGATGTGGCTGAATTCGTTGACCTGGGCGACGCCGCCGGAAATGCCGGTGGCGAGTCCCGATTCGTCGCTGAATTCGCTTGCTTCCTTGTTCAGCCTTTTGTTCAGCGCGATCGAGCCGGGCGTGTTGAAGGAGTACTTGGAGATCACCGTCATCGCCGCCGCCTGGCCGCTCTTGAGGTCGATCGTCTGACCGACCGCTTCGCGGGCGGCGGGGTTGGCCCCGTCGAGCTCGGAGAGGACGAAGAAGCCGGAGTTGAAGAGGTTCGGCGAGGCCCTGCTCACCCGTCGCGCCTGGTGGTTGATCCGGGTCTTGCCGGCGAGCACGCTGACGCTGGCCCGTTCGACGCCGCTCTGCAACGGCGCCGAGCGCTCGACCGCTTCGCTCAATCCGTCTTCCAGCGCTTCGGCGCCGCCGCTGAGCTTGTCGATGCCGCTGACCAGCGCGACCGCGCCGCCACTCAACTTGGTCAGGCCGTCACCGAGGCTGTGCGCGGCGCGGTCGAGGCGCGCGGCGCCGGACGCCAGCTGCACGCCGCCGGAGTGGATTTCGTAGAGGCCGTCGGTGAGCTTTTTTGACCCGTTCGAGACTTTCGTCATTTCCACCAGGGTCGAGACCACGAAGTCGGTGACCTTCTTGATTTCTTCGTAATCCTTCAGCAGGGTGCTCTGCAACGCCACCAGTTCGGTCGGCAGGCCGGTGTATTCGGGTGCGTAGGGCGTGCCGCTGACCGGGTCGGTGCCGCTGACCGCAGCGGTGGCGCGGCGGACCGCGTCCAGCGCCGCGCTGTAGTTGGGGTCCGACTTGCCGACCGTCATCCCCTGCAGCTGGGCGAAGGCCGCTTTCAGCTGTTCGTCGGCGACCTGGGCGGGCGCGATCAGCTGCGGCAGTTCCGCATGGACGACTTCGTTGAGGCTTTTTTCGACCTTCTGGGAGCGCCGGCGCGAGTTGTAGCGCAGGTTCGGGATCAGCGAGCTGCGCATCGCCTGGGTGATCTGCAGGCTGCCGAGGGCAGCGAGCCGCTCGGCGTTGGCAAGTTTCTTGCTGCCCTTGGCGAAGCGGTCGAGGGCGGTCATCGCGCGGGTGCTGCCGGCGGTCGCCCGACTGAGGCCGTTGGCGATCAGCTGCGCCCCCTCGGCGGCGCGGTCGGAGCCCTGGGCGAGCAGCCCGGCGCCGTCGCTCGCTTCGGAGATGCCCCCGCGCAGCTGCTCGACGCCGCCGGCGGCGACTTTGAGGCTGCGGCCGAGGCGGCCGAGCTGTTTGACCGGGCCGATGTTGCCTTCCGAGGTGAGCGCCGCGTTGCCCAGTTCCTGCAGCGGTTTGGTCCGTTTCGAGATCTGGGCCGGCCCGATCACCAGCTGCACTCCCGGGATGTCGGCGATCCGCCGCTGCCACCGTTCCAGCGCGTCGAGGTTCTTCGCGTCCGTGATCGGTCCTTCGCTGCTGGCCGCGACCACCTGGTAGGGAGCTTCGAAGCCGGGGCTGGCGGATTCGGCGATCAGTTCGACGTCCTGACGCGCCTGCGAGTCGCGGGGGAGCTGCTGGGTGCTGGGGGGGCCGGTCTTGAGCGCGATCGCCGGGGCCGAGAGCAGCAGCACGACGCCGCCGATCAGGACCGCCGCCAGCGCCGGGCGCTTCAGCGCGGCGCCGACCAAGACCATCAGCCGTGAGCTTCCGTTCGGGGCGCGACCGATCCGCCAACGGTTGATGTTGGGCCCGACCAGCACCAGCAGCGCCGGCCCGACCAGGGTGGCGACGGCGACGCTGAGCACGACGACCATCGCCACCGTCCCCGCCAGCGAAGCCAGCAACGGCCCAGGCACGACGAAGATCGAGACCAGCATCGAGATCAGCAGGGTGCTGCCGGCGAAGATCGTGGTGCGGCCGGCGGTGCGGCGGGTGATTGCGGCGGCTGTGTAGGGGTCCTTCCCGGCCGCCAGCTCCTCGCGGAAGCGCGAGACCATCAGCAGGGCGTAGTCGACCCCCAGCGCCAGGCCCATCATCGTGCAGACGGTCAGGGCGAAGGCGTCGATGCTGAACCAGGAGGTGAAGAAATGGAGGATGCCCCGCGAGGCGACGACCGTGATCGCGCCGAAGCCGAGCGGGATCGCGGCGGCGATCGGAGAGCGGAAGACGAGCAGGAGGACGAGCAGGAGGAACGGCAGCGCCAGCAGCTCGCCCTGCTCGCTGGAGGCGATCGATTCGTCCTGAATCGCCTTCGAGATCGTCGCGTAGCCGGTCTGGGTGGCGCGGACGGGGGCATGGATCTGCTCCTCGATGTCCTCTTCGACCTGCCCCACCGTCTCGTTCACGGCCGTTTTGACGTCGACGTGGAAGTCGGCCAGGATCAATGCCTGGCGCGGGCCGGGCCGCAGCTGGGAGACGTTGCCGCGGTCCCAGGGCGAGAGCGTGGTCACCTTCGGGTCGCGACGCATGGCGCGGATCAGTTCGGGGCCCTGGCGGTCGAGCGCGGCGGCGGGGCCGCGCAGGAGGATCACGAAGGGGGCGCTGTCGCCGAAGTGCTTGGCGACGAGCGCATTGGCGCGCGAGGAGTCGGTGCCCGGGATGTCGAGCGTGGTCGGATCGAGCCTGTTCTCGACGTTGAGCCCGATCAGCCCGAGCGCGGCGAGAATCACGGTCGCGACGACCAGAACCGCGCGCGGATGGCGCAGCGTCAACGGTGGGCGCCTGCCCGCATCCCTTCCCCCGGAATCCGGTCGGCCCCTGCTCCTTCCCCTTTGCATCCCGTGGTAGTTTGGCGATCCAGGGAGCTAGAGGGAGCGAACAGATGCGGAAGACTGTGTTAAGGACGTTTTCGTTGCTAATCGTACTTGCGCTGGTGGCCGCCGCCTCAGCCTCGGCAATCCGGCTCCACGTCGGGAATATCATCGTCGACACCGACGGTGGCTTCTCGCCGACGACCCTGCCGAAGCACAAGTTCGCCCCGATCAAACTGCACGGCTACGGCAAGATTTCGACCGGCGACGGCACCGCGCCGCCCGTCCTCCAACAGATCACCATCTGGTTCGACAAGCACGGGGAAGTCGTGACCACGGGGCTGCCTGTCTGCACCATGGCGAAACTGGCGGCGACGACGACTCCGCAGGCGCGCAAGCTCTGCCCGGGCGCGATCGTCGGCACCGGCTACGGCAAGGCGGTCGTCAACTTCCCCGAACAGGGACCGATCCCCGCCGGCTCGGCGATCACGATCTTCAACGGGCCGAAGAAGAACGGCAACCCGACCGTGCTCGCACACGCTCACCTGACCGTGCCCGGGCCGACCACCTTCGTCGTCCCGATCGAGATCCAGCGGGTCCATGACGGCCGCTTCGGCTTCAAAACCGTCGCCGAAATACCTCGCATCGCCGGTGGCTATGGGACGCCGATCTACGGTCGGCTCTCGATCGGCCGCGAATGGACCTACAAGGGCAAGCGGCTGAGCTACGCCAACGCCAGCTGCCCCGACGGCCGGCTCCAGGCCAAAGGCCAGTTCACCTTCAAAGACGGCACCTTCCTGCAGGGCAACTTCCTCAAGCCCTGCAAGGGCTCCGGTTGAGGGTTCTGCTCAGAGCCACCATCGTCGCGGCATTCGCCGGCCTGCTCGTCTGCGCCAGCGCCTATGGACTGAAGAGCGTGATCGGGAATACGGCGGTCAGCACCACCGCCACCATCTTCCCGCGCGCCCTGCCCGCGGACAGGGACGTGCCGGTGACGGTGAGCAGCATCACCCGGATCAAGACCAACGACGGATCGCAGCCCCCACAGCTGAGCCGACTGATCTTCGGCTTCGACAAGAACGGCTCCGTCGACACCAAGGGCCTGCCGGTCTGCACCGAAGCCAAGCTCGCCGGCACGACCACGGCGCTGGCGCGGAAGCGCTGCGCTGGCGCGATCGTCGGCGAAGGCGTCGGCTCGGCTGAGATTCGCCTCCCTGGGCTCGGGCCGCAGCAGGTCAGCCTGCCCCTGACCTTCTTCAACGCGCCTCCCTCTGGCGGTAACCCGACCTTGATCGCCCATGCTCGCGAGACGATCCCGGCGCCGAAGACGCTGCTGGTGCCCATTGAGATCGAACGGATCAAGCAGGGGCGCTACGGCTACCGGGTGACGGTCGAACTGCCGGAGATCGCCGACGGCTACGGCGCCGCGACGCTCGCCAAGGCGACGATCGGCAAGACCTGGAAGCGCGGCGGCAAGACGGTCGGCTACACGAACGCCCACTGCTCCGGCGGTCGGCTGCAGGTGCACGGCTCGCTGAGCTTCAAAAGCGGCGACTTCTTCCCCGGCACGCTGACCTCTCCATGCCACGTGTCCGACTGATCTCGGCCCTCTTCTGGGCGGCCCTCGTCTGCTTCGCCCTGGCCGGGCCGCTGGCGCCTGGCGCCGGCGCCGGCGGGGCGCTGGTCGCGGTCAACAGCCTCGTCCTGCGCGCCGACGGCGGTTTCGAGCCCCACACCCTGCCCCGCCGCAAGTTCGCTCCGATCGACTTTCAGGGCCATTTCGACATCGCCGCCAAAGGCGGGGGCCGACCGGTCGCGCTGGAACAGGCGGCGATCGACTTCGACCGCGACGGTCGCCTCGGGGTGGCGGGCCTGCCGACCTGCCCGGCCGAACGGATCGCCGCCGCCGGCACCGCCGAAGCGCGACGGGTCTGCGCCGGCGCGATCGTCGGCACCGGCGGCATCGAAGCGCTGATCGACCTCGCAGGGAGCGCGGTCGGGACCAGCTCGCCGCTGACGCTCTTCAACGGCCCGCGCCTGAACGGCAACCCGACGGTGATCGTCCACGCCCACTTCACCGCGCCCGCGACCCAGACGTTCGCGATAGTCGTCCCGATCGAACGGCGGCGCGGCGGATTCCGCTACCGGGCGACACTCGACCTGCCCCCGATCGCGGGCGGGCTCGGGGCCGTCACCCACGTCGACGTCGACGTCGGCCGCCGTTTCAGCGCCGGCGGGCAGCGCCGCAGCTACGTCTCCGCCCATTGCTCGGACGGGGTCCTGCGCACCCACGGTCGCTTCACCTTCGCCGACGGCACGATCATCGACGGCAGCGTCGAAAAGGCCTGTACGCCTCGTTAGCCGGGCGATCGGCGCGGCTGGATTCTCCGGGACTGCGGGCTTCCTATACTTCCCGGCTCCGGGCCGCTAGCTCAACTGGTTAGAGCAGGAGCCTCTTAAGCTCAAGGTTGAAGGTTCGAGTCCTTCGCGGCCCACTCCCCGGCGGCCTAACCGCCGCCGAGGGGATTGTTTTCGCTCAGCGGGTTGGCGATCCCGGCTTTGCCTTCGGCGCGGGATTTCTTCGCTTCCTTTTCGATTTCGGCCAGCTGTTTCTGGAATTCGTGGCCGCGTTTGGCGATCTGGTCGAGTTCGTTGCCGAGGTTTTCGCGTTCGAACTTGCTGTTGGCGTAGGTCGCCGCTTTCTTGCGCGCTTCCTCCGCTCCCTTGAAGTCGAAGCCGTAGTAGCGGTAGATCGCCAGGGTGCTGAGGCTGCCGAGACTGGGCCGCGTCGCGGCCACGATCGCCTGCGCGTCCGCGGCGGCGCGGACGTTGAGCTCGGCTTCGGGACCGGTGCGGGCGGTCTGCGCGAGGCTGAACAGCGCCGAGGCCGCTACCTGCGCCCCGGCGACACTCGGTTCGTCGGTCGACTTCAGGTACTTCGACCAGGTTTCGCTCGCCGCCTGAAGCTGCTGGACGGATTCCGGCGTGTAGGCGATTTCGCCGGTTTCGGGGTTGGATTCCACCAGCGCGTTGCCGGCGTTGATCTGGGCCCGGGTCAGGCTGAGCAGAAGGTCGGGGTCCTGCGGGTCTTTCTTCAGTTTCACTTCAACCCGTTCCGCCTGTTCTTCGAACTGCTCGGCGGCGTTGCTGACTTCGTTCTTGATCCCGAAGAGCTCCTGCAGCGGTGCCGGGCCGACGACGAGGAGAAGGCTGAAGCCCATCAGCACGGCGAGGATCGCGTAGACGACTTTGACCACGCCGCGACGACGACCGCCGGTGTCGAAGACCATTCTGCGCTCGCCGTCTTTTTTCGCCATCGCTTCCCAAAGCTCCTAGGTAGAGGGCTCCGCCGCCCCATCCGACTCTCCCGGCCGGCCAAAGGCCCGCGCGAGCAAGATACTCAACTCATACAGAACAAGCAGCGGAACCATCTCAATGAGCATCGAGACGGGGTCGACTCCGGGCAGCGCCGCGGCGACGATCGCGATCAGCAGATAGGCGTAGCGGCGGTTAGATCGCAGCTGCTCGACGCTGACGATCCCGAGCCGGGTGACCGCGAGGATCGCCAGCGGCAGCTGGAAGATCAGGCCTCCCGCCAGCATCGTCGTCGAGAAGAAGCTGTAGTAGTCGCGGGCGCGGACCTGGACGTTGAACTGGCTGTCGTTGAAGTTGAGCAGGAACTTGACCGCCGCCGGCATCACCGCGAAGTAGGAGAAGGCGATCCCGGCCAGGAAGAGGAGCGGGAAGAGCAGCAGGATCGGCAGCACCGTCTTGCGCTCGGTCGCGCTGAAGGCCGGCAGGACGTAGGCGTAGACCTGGTAGAGCAGGAACGGCATCGAGAGGATCAGGGCGCCGTAGGCGGCGACCGTGATCGTCGTCGTGAAGGGCTCGGTGATGCCGAAGGTGAGCAGCTTCTTGTGGTCCGCCGGCAGCGGGCCACCGGCGATTTCGAGCAGCAGATGGTTCTGCCAGAAGCAGAGCGCGAGGGCGACGCCGAAGACCGCGATGCAGACGACGATGCGGAACCGCAGCTCGTCGAGGTGCTCTACGAGGCTGAGCTGATCCTCATGGGAGACCGCCTTGACGCGGCTGGGCATCCCGGCACGCCTCAGCTGTTTTTGTCGCGAACGACCTCAGGGTCGGCCGGCTGCTCGACGGGAGTCGTCACCGGCTTGGTGGAACCGATCGCTTTGACTTCCTCCTCGTCATCGTCCTTCTCGCCGGTGACGGTGCTGCGGAACTCGCGGATGCCCTTGCCGAGGCTGCTGCCGAGCTCCGGCAGGCGTTTGGGCCCGAAGACGATGAGGGCGATGATGAGGACGACGATGATCTCGAGGGGACCGATGTTTCCGAGCATCGGTCCATGGTAACGGGGCGCGGTCGCGGCGTGATCGCGTTGAGTTCGCGCAATTAGATACCCGGTAGTTGGGTTTTGTCGGAAAGATTTCCAAAACTGCGGATCAAGTCGCCGCCTCTTGGGTTCGATAGGTGACAGATGCCAGAGCCCAGTCGCCCACAGACCCAGCAGTCCAAGCAGCTGCACGTCTGCCCTCAGTGCGGGTCCTGCCTGGTCCAGCCGACCTGCTGGGAGCAGGCGGGCGATCGCACCCACTGGCGGGTCTGGCGGCGCTGCCCCGAGTGCGAGTGGTTCTGCCAGGGAGTCCACGGCGAGCGCGAGATCGACGACTTCGACGAGCAGCTCGACCTCGGCGCCCACGAGCTCGCCGACGAGCTGAAGGCGCTCGAACACTCCAACATGGCCGACATGGCCGGTGCCTTCGTCGCCGCCCTGGCGGCGGACCTGATCGGCGCCGACGACTTCGGCTGAAGCCGCGCTCAGCTGTAGCGCTGGACGACGCCGTCGGCGACGAGGCCGAGCAGCTGCCGCTGTTCGGGAGCGAAGCCGGCGCTGTCGAGCCGGCGCTTCCCCGTCGCGACCATCTCCAGGGCGCGGGCCCTGACCCTGTCCAGCGCCCCGGTGGCGGCGATCCGGTCGCAGAGCCGCTCGGCGGCGGCCGGGTCGAGGCCGTGCAGATCGGTGCCGCGGATCCCGGGATCGGCGGCGGCGGCCTCGATCAGCGGCAGGGTGACGGTGCCGTCGAGCAGATCGGTGCCGCGCGCCTTGCCGGTCCGCTCCGGCGGGCCGGCGACGTCGAGGACGTCGTCGAGCAGCTGGAAGGCGAGGCCCACTTCGGTGCCGAAGGCGCGCAGGTGCTCGTCGTCGTGGCCGAGCAGGCAGGCGCACTCGAACAGCGTCGCCGTCTTCAGCCGGCAGCGGTCGAGGTAGCGGCGCTCGGAGATCCCCAGGTCGAAGGCGTCGTGGCGCTGGGCCAACTCGCCGCGGGCCAGCGCCACCGAGGCCGCTGCCAGCAGCTCGACGGCGCGGCGATCGCCGGCGTCGGCGAGCAGGGCGAAGGCGCGCGAGAGGAGCAGGTCGCCGGTGGCGACGGCGCGGTCGCGGCCCGAGCTGGCGGCGACGGTGGGGCGGCCGCGACGCAGCGGCGCCTCGTCGAGCACATCGTCGTGGACCAGCGTCGCCATGTGGACCAGCTCGACCGCGGTCGCGGCACGGACCGAGGCACCGCCGCCGTCCGCGCCCGCGCAGAGCAGGACCAGCATCGGCCGCAGCCGCTTGCCGCCGGCCGAGAGGGTCGCTGACGCATCCTCGCTCAGCGGCGCGCCGTGACCGGCCACGGTCTCGCGCAGGCGGTCCTCGACCTCGCCCAGACGCGCCGGCAGCCAGCGGCTCGAGGCGTCCAGCACCGCCGTCACCGGCGGCGGCACGGCCGAGGGTCGGGTCACCCGCGGACGCCGCTGTGGATCGCGATGATCCCCCCGGCGAGCACCGTGTAACGGATCCGCTCGAACCCGGCCCGGTCCATCTTCTCCGCCAGCCCGCCGGGGCTGGGGAAGCTGCGGACCGACTCAGGCAGGTAGGAGTAGGCCTCGGGGTCGCTGGAGAAGGCGCCCAGCAGCGGCACGATGCGGTCGAACCAGAGCGAGTAGAAGAGCGAGAGCGGCGGCCGGGTCGGCTGCGTGATCTCGAGGATCACCGCCCGCCCGCCGGGCTTCAGCACCCGCGCCATCTCGCTGAGGCCGCGGTCGAGGTCGGCGAGGTTGCGGACCCCGAAGCCGACCGTGACCGCGTCGAAGCGCTCGCCGTCATACGGCAGCTGCAGGGCGTCGGCCCACTCGAAGCGGACGCCCGCGGCGCCACGCTCGGCGGCCTTCTCGCGGGCGAGGTCGAGCATCGGCTCGGAGAAGTCGCTGCCGACGACGTGGCCGCCCGGCGTCACCCGGCGCGAGAGCTCGAGCGCGAGGTCGCCGGTGCCGCAGCAGATGTCGAGCGCCGAGTCGCCGGGAGAAAGCTCGGCCTTGCCGGCGGCGCGCTCGCGCCAGCGATGGTGCAGCCCCGCCGTCATCACCGAGTTGAGCGCGTCGTAGTTGCTCGCGACGCGGTCGAACATGCGGTTGACCTGCCCCGCGAACTGGGCGGAGTCCCTGGAGGGCTTAGTCGAGTGAGGAGAGGAAATCGGCGAGCTCGTTGAGCTTCTTCGGCGGTAGGTCGCGGAAGGAAGGCATGATACCCGGCCCGATTTCGACCGAGCGCAGGATCGCCGCCCGCGGCACCCGCGCCGCGATGTGGGTCAGTTCGGGCCCGGGTCCGTTGTTGCCGTTCTCGCCGATCTTGTGGCAGGCCAGGCAGCCGGCGCCGGCCACGACCTCCTTGCCGGCCTCGTATTGAGGCGCGACCTTCATGTCGATCTCGGTCGGCGAACCTCCGGTCGCTCCCAGGTAGGTGAGGTAGGCCATCGCGACGATCGTCAGGCAGCCGGCGGTGGTGGCCAGCGGGCGGCGCTCGGGGCGGCGCTCGGGCCCGCGGTCATAGAACGGCAGCAGCAGCAGCAGGACCATGCAGATGGTCGGGATCCCGATCGTCGCGATCGGGACCAGCTCCGGCGGCTTGATCACGCGCAGGACCTCGAAGAGGAAGAAGAAGTACCACTCGGGCCGGGGCACGTAGGTGGTCGTGGTCGGGTCCGCCTTCGGCCCCTGCTCGGCGCCGAGAATCAGCGACATCACGATCACCACGGCGACGACGATCAGCGCCATCGCCGAGTCCTTGAGCACGGCGTAGGGGAAGAACGGCTTCCCCTTCTTCTTCAGGAGCTCGTACTCCTCCAGGTATGCCTGCTTGTCCTGCGGCTTCATGCGGGGGAAGCTCCGTTACCGCTGCCGTTGACCGAGCCGTTGCTCTCGACGCCGGCGTCGAGCTGGGCGGTCGGGATCGCGTTCTTCGGCTTCTCGGCCCGCACCCAGGGCGGCGCCGTGGTGCCGAGCTTGACCACCAGGTACATGTGGGCGCCGATCAGGGCGATGATCGCCCCCGGCACCAGCAGCATGTGGATCGAGTAGAAGCGCGAGAGCGTGGTCGCCCCGAGCTCGGGGCCGGCTCTGAGGAAGTCGCTCAGGTAGGGGCCCACCACCGGCCCGGTCCCGTTGATGTTGATCCCGACCACCGAGGCCCAGAAGGAGCGCTGGTCGAACGGCAGCAGGTAGCCGGTGAAGGCCATCGTCATCGTCAGGATCAGCAGCACCACGCCGATCACCCAGTTGAGCTCACGCGGGTACTTGTAGGCGCCGAAGAAGAAGGTGCGGCCCATGTGCAGGAAGATCAGGATCACCATCAGGCTCGAGCCCCACTTGTGCATCCCGTGCACGAAGGCGCCGAGCGGGACCTCGTTGTTGATGTGGGAGATCGAGGCATAGGCCTGGGTGGTCGAAGGCGTGTAGAACATCGCCAGGAAGACGCCGGTGACGGCCTGGACGATGAAGGCGAAGAGGGTGGCGGAGCCGAGCGTGTAGAACCAGTTGGTCCCTTTCGGCACCTTGCGGTAGAGCATCCCGGTGAGGAAGCCGCTGGCGCCGGTGCGCTGGTCGACCCAGGCGAGCACGTCGGCGGGGGCTTCTTTGGCCTGGCCGCCGAGTTTCTGCACGTGGGTCTCGCGCTCGGGCGGCGAGCTCTTGAGGTCGGCCGGGGCCTGGCCCTTGGCGACGCCGCCCTCGCCCGGCTTGGCCGGCTTGCGCAGCGGCGCGGGGACTACCGAGTCGGGGATCTTGGGGATCGGGATTTTCGGCATCAGGGGGCTGGGAAGGTAGACGGACGCGGCGGGTAGAGGTATTCCCAGATGCCGCCGGTGAACTCCCCGGGGTCGCGGGCGCGGACCGGCTCGAGCTGGGAGGTGACGCTGTAGCGGGGGCCGACCTCGACCTGACCGTTGCGGACCCGGGTCTGGAACTGGTCGAGCGGGCGCACCGGCGGGCCGCCGATCCGTTTGCCCTGGAAGTCGTAGACGCCGCCGTGGCAGGGGCAGATGAAGTTGCCGGCGGCCTCGACGAAGCGGACCGGGCAGCCGAGGTGGGCGCAGCGGTTGGAGACGGCGACGAACTTGCCCGGTTCCTCTTCCAGTTGCTTCGAGCTCTTGCGGATGTAGGCGGTGGTCTTGCCGGCGTCGCCGATTCCCTCGGTTTCGGTGAAGACGACCTGGCGGTAGGTGTCTTCGACGAAGTCGCCGACCGGGCCGACGGCCTCCCAGCGCTCCTTGCCGCGATGGAAGATCGGTGCAACGGCGAAGCCGACAGCGGGGAGGACGATCGCGGCGCCGGCGATCCCGCCCAGTCCCTGGGCGGCGATCGTGAAGGCGCGGCGCCGGGTCATCGACTCGCCCTCAAAGTAGCCGGGAGGGTCGGGCTTGTCCCGCTGTTGCCGGGGGGCCTCTTCGGCCCCGTTCATCTTGTCCGTGTCGTCAGCCACGTTGCTTCGAGGATCCATTGAGGATCGGGCGCTGAAGTCTATTGCCTCGGCGCCGTCGCGGGCGTCGTCATCGCCGCAACTCCCACCGCTAGGATCGGGTTAGATGGTCACAGGGACTTTGGGAAGACCGTCATCAGAGACAGGGGAGCAGAACAAATGAAGACCGTAAGCCGCAGTTCAAAGCTTTTCGCGACCGGGGTTGCCGCGCTGCTGGTGCTGGCGCTGGGCGCCTCCGCGGCGCTGGGCGTGACCTCAGCCGAACAGACCCGCGAAACCTACGTCGCCGAAGTGGAACCGATCTGCAAGACGAATACCAAGGCCAACGAACGGATCCTGGCCGGGGCCGAAAAGAAGGTCAAGGAAGGCAAGCTCAAGGTTGCCGCCGGGCAGTTCACGCAGGCCTCCGCCGCCTTCGGCAAGGCGATCAAGCAGATCAAGGCAGTGCCGCAGCCGGTCGCCGACAAGACGAAGCTGACCAAGTGGGTCGGCTACCTCGAAGACGAGCAGAAGCTGCTGGGCGAAATCGGCAAGGCGCTGAAGGGCGGCAACAAGGCCAGGGCGCAGTCGCTCTCGGTCAAGCTCACCCAGAACGGGCGGCTCGCCAACAACGCCGTGCTGGGCTTCGACTTCAACTACTGCCTGATCGACTCGTCGCGGTTCAGCTGAGCTGAGGGCTAGGCCGCCGCGCCGGCGATCTCGCGCGCGGCGGCCTCCCACAGCCCCGGGATCGACCCGGGATCGCCCTCGGCCTGGAGCTGGGCGCAACGGCTGATCAAGTCGCTGAGGATGCTGACCGCGCGCTCGTCGCCGAGCGTGGCGAGGCGGTCGAGGCCGAGCGCGTATAGATAGTCGCCGGCCAGCAGCGCGAGGTCGGAGTCGTGGCCGGCCAGCAGGCGCGGCTCGCCGTAGTGGAGGAGGTAGCCCTCGTGGACGGCCTCGACGACCAGTGCGTACTCGCCGGGAGCGGAGGCGGCGCGGGGGCCCGAGGCGGCGAGAGCGCCGAGGGTCGGGGCCGCGGGAGCGTCGACGACGTGGGGGGAGATCGGCGTGTCCTCGTCCCGCAGCTGGGCGGCGAGGGCGCGCAGGGCGTCGGCGGGGTCGCTCACCGCAGGGCCTCGGCGATCGCCTCGGCGGCGGCTTCGAGGGTGCGGTCGATCGTCGCCTCGTCGTGGGCGAGGGAGACGAACCAGGCCTCGAACTGCGAGGGGGGCGGATAGACGCCGCGGTCGAGCAGCGCGTTGCAGAAGCGCGCGTGGGCCTCGAGGTCGCAGGCGCGGGCGCCGTCGAAGTCGCGCACCGGCTCGGCGGCGAAGAAGAGGGTGACCAGGCCGGGGGCGGTGGCGACCTCGAGGGCGCGGTCGGCGGCGAGCGCCTCGAAGCCGGCGGCGAGACGGTCGGTGAGGGCGCCGAGGCGCTCGTAGGCGGGGCCGTCGAGCTGGGCCAGGGTGGCGAGGCCGGCGGCGACCGCCAGGGGGTTGCCCGAGAGCGTCCCGGCCTGGTAGACGTCGCCGGCGGGAGCGATCCGCTCCATCGTCTCGCGCGGGCCGGCGTAGGCCGCCGCCGGCAGGCCGCCGCCGATCACCTTGCCGAGCACGGTCAGGTCGGGTTCGACGCCGTAGAGCTCCTGGGCGCCGCCCCGGGCGACGCGGAAGCCGGTGATCACCTCGTCGAAGACGAGCAGGGCGCCGGCCTCGCGGGTGGCCTCGCGGAGGAACTCGAGGAAGCCCTCGGCGGGCGGGACGACGCCCATGTTGGCGGCGATCGGCTCCGCCAGCAGGGCGGCCACCTGGTGCTCCGCCAGCGCCCGCGCGACCGCCCCGCGATCGTTCCACGGGACGACGACGGTGGCGGCGGCCTGAGCCGCGGTGACCCCCGGGCTGCCGGGGACGCCGAGGGTGGCGAGGCCGGAGCCGGCGTCGGCGAGGAGACCGTCGGAGTGGCCGTGGTAGGCGCCGGCGAACTTGACCACGACCTCGCGGCCGCTGACGGCGCGGGCGAGGCGCACGGCGCTCATCGCCGCCTCGGTGCCGGAGCTGGTCATCCGCACCATCTCCGCCGCGGGGACGCGATCGACGACCGCCTCCGCCAGCTCGACCTCGGCCGCGGTCGCGGCGCCGTAGCTGGTGCCCCGCTTCGCCGCCTCGATCACGGCCGCGACGACGCTCGGCTCGGCGTGGCCGAGGATCAGCGGTCCCCAGGAGCCGACCCAGTCGAGATAGCGGTTGCCGTCGACGTCGACCAGCTCGCAGCCCTCGCCGCGGGCGACGAAGATCGGCTCGCGGCCGATCTGGCGCATCGCCCGCACCGGCGAGTTGACGCCCCCGGGCAGCACCCGCAGAGCGCGCTTATATAAGTCCGTCATCTCCTCTGCTCCCGCGAGGTCGCGCTCATCATCACCGGCGATCTCGCGACCTCGCTCCCGCGTCCGGGGATGACGGTCAACCGTGCTGCCGCTCCCACTGCGCGTATTCGTCGGTGAAGTAGCGCAGGCGGATCTTCTTGTACTCGGTCGAGGAGTAGAGGGTGGCGCGGCCGTCGGGGCCGATCCCGCAGTCCTCAGCGATCGAGTCGAGCACCGCGTCGCACTCCTCCTTGGAGCGGCCGTGGGCCATCGTGAAGACGCTGTAGGGCCAGTCCTCGTAGGTCGGCCGCTGGTAGCAGTGGGAGACGCCGCGGAAGGAGGCCATGCGGGCGCCGGTCTCCATGATCTCGTCCTCCGGCACCTTCCAGACCCCCATGCCGTTGGCGGAGAAGCCGGCGCGGCGGTGGTAGAGGATGGCGGCGACGCGGCGCAGGATCTTGCGGTCGACCATCCCGCGCAGGCGCTCGAGCATCGCCTCGGTCGAGATCCCGAGCTCGGCCGCGGCCTCGTCGTAGGGGCGCTCGACCGCCGCCATCGGGCCCTGCAGGGCCCGGATCAGGGCGATGTCGTCGGCGTCGTAGGGCTGGGCGTCGAGCTCGCGGGGCGGGGCCGCCTCGACCGCGGCGGCGGCCAGCGCGTCGGTGCCCTTCTCCATCTCCAGGTTCATGTTGATCTTGAACAGGGTCAGGGTCGGCAGCTCGCGCATCGACTCGGCCCCGGTCTCCCGCATCAGCACCTCGAGCGTGCCGGCGAGGCCGAGCTCGGAGTCGGGCGGGGTGGCGATCGTGAACCAGAGGTTGAAGTCGTGGGTGCGCAGGTAGTTGTGCGAGACGCCCGGGTAGGAGTTGACGATCTGGGCGGCGCGCTGGGGGTGCTCGCCGTCGACTTTGGCCGCCACCAGCATCGACTCGTAGCCGAGCGCGCGGGTGTCGAAGATCGGCGTGATCTCGCGGATGATGCGGCCGTCGAGCAGCCGCTGGGTGCGGGCGAGGACGTCGTCGAGCTCCAGCTCCGCCGCCGTGGCGATGTGGGCGAACGGCTGCGGGTCGAGCGGGAAGTTCGACTGCAGCAGGTTCATCAGCCGCTTGTCGGCGTCGTCGAGCGGGATCGCCGAGCCGTCCTTGCGCGAGCGCGCCTTCGACTGGGGCGTTTTCACCGAAGCCATGGAGCGGCCTCCTTCGCGTAGTAGGTGACGATCGCGTCGGCACCGGCGCGGCGGATCGAGGTCAGGGTCTCCAACACTGCCGCCCGCTCGTCGATCCAGCCGTTGGCGGCGGCGGCCTTCAGCATCGAGTACTCGCCGGAGACGTGGTAAGCGGCGACCGGGGCGGCGGTCGCGTCCTTGATCCGGCGGACGACGTCGAGGTAGGGGGTGGCGGGCTTGACCATCAGCATGTCGGCGCCCTCCTCGAGGTCGAGCTCGGCCTCGCGCACCGCCTCGGCGGCGTTGGCCGGATCCATCTGGTAGCCGCGGCGGTCACCGAACTCGGGGGTGGACTCGGCGGCATCGCGGAAGGGACCGTAGAAGGCGGAGGCGTACTTGGCGCTGTAGGCGAGGATCGGCACGCCGGAGTGACCCTCCTCGTCGAGCTGGAAGCGGATCGAGCCGATCCGGCCGTCCATCATGTCGCTCGGCGCGACCGCGTCGGCGCCGGCCTCGGCGTGGGAGATCGCGACTTTGGCGAGCAGCTCGACGGTGATGTCGTTGTCGACCTCGCCCTCGCGGACGAAGCCGCAGTGGCCGTGCGAGGTGTACTCGCAGAGACAGACGTCGGTGATCACGGCGAGGTCGGGATGGGCCTCCTTGAGGGCGCGGACCGCCATCTGCACGATCCCCTCGTCGTCGTAGGCGCCGGAGCCGGACTCGTCCTTGGCGGCGGGCACGCCGAAGAGCAGGATCGCGCCGACGCCGGCGGCGGCGATCTCTCCCGCCTCCTCGACCAGGCCGGAGATCGAGAAGCGCTCGATGCCGGGCATCGACTCGACCTGCTCGCGGATCCCCTCGCCGGCGACGACGAAGGCGGGCTGGATCAGGTGGGCGGGCGAGAGCTCGGTCTCACGGACCAGGCCGCGCAGGGTGTCGGTCCGGCGCAGGCGGCGCAGGCGGGTGCTGGGGAAGGGCATCGGAGGCGAGTTTAGGGAAGGGCAAGTAGCGTTTCGCCGGTGCGGGCACGGGGGCTGGTCAAGACGTACGGCAGCAGAGAGGCTTTGCGGGGGGTCGACCTCGCGGCCGATCCCGGCGAGCTGGTGGCGATCATCGGGCCCAACGGAGCGGGGAAGACGACGCTGCTCTCGATCCTCGCCGGGATCATGAAGCCGGACGGCGGCGACGTCGGGATCGACGGCGGTGCGGTCGGCTGGGTGCCGCAGCAGGCGGCGCTCTACCGGCGGCTGACCGTGGAGGAGAACCTGCTGCTGTTCGCGCGGCTGGAGGGTCACGAGGACCCGCGCGCCTCGACCGAGGAGATGCTGGAGCTGGCCGGGCTCGGCGAGCGGCGCGGTGAGATCGTCGCCCGCCTCTCCGGCGGCAACCAGCAGCGGATCAACATCGCGATCGGGCTGCTCTCGCGGCCGGCGGTGCTGCTGCTCGACGAGCCCAGCGTCGGACTCGACCCGCGCCAGCGGGCGCGGCTGTGGGAGTTCGTCTCCGGCCTCGCCGGGCGCGGCACCACCGTGATCTTCTCCACCCACGACATCCAGGAGGCCGAGCGCTACGGCCGACGCCTGCTCGTCCTCGCCGACGGCGAGTCGCTGTTCGACGGTCCGGCCGAGGAGCTGCGCGAGGCGGTCCGCCGCGAGGCGCCCGAGGCCGCCGACCGCGACTTCGAGACCGCCTTCGTCGCCTACCTCCAGCACCGGGGGCACTGAGCGTGCGCTGGCTGCTGCTCAAGGACCTGCAGATCCTCCGCCGCTCGCCCCTGCAGGCGCTCCTGCTGGTCGCCTACCCGGTGCTGATCGCGGTGCTGGTCGGCTTCGCGATCTCCCGCAGCCCGGAGAAGCCGCGGATCGCCTTCCTCAACGAGGTCCCCTCCGACACCCGGGTCAGCGTCGGTGGGCAGCAGCTGCCGGCGGCGGGGGTCAGCGACCGCATCTGCTCCCGGGTCGAGTGCGTCGACGTCAAGGACCGGGCGCAGGCGCGCGACGAGGTCGAGTCCGGCGAGGTGCTGGCGGCGGTGATCCTGCCCTCGGATCTGGTCGACAAGATCAACTCGCTCGGCACCCTGACGCCGGGAGTGCCGCGGGTCGAAGTCCTGGTCAACGAAGAGGACCCGGTCAAGGCGCAGCTCGTCAACGAACGGATCTCAACCCTGCTGGCGCAGGCGAACCTGGCGATCGCCCGGCGGATCGCCACCGAAGGCGGCCACTACCTCAACCTGCTGGTCAACGGCGGCAACCTCAGGGTGATCGGCCAGACCGTCAACATCCTCGGCCTCCGCGCCACCGCCCAGATCCTCGGCGCCCTGGAACCGGCGCTGCCGCCAGGCCCCCTGCGCGCCTCGCTGCGGGAGGTGACCGGCTTCGCCACCCAGGCGCGCGACAACCTCAACATCGCCGGCCCGCTGATCGACCGGATCGCGCAGCCGATCGTGGTTAAGAAGGAAGCGGTCAGCGGCTCCTCGCCGCCGCTGGAAATCTTCGCGATCGCCGTCGCCGCGACGCTGACCCTGGCCTTCGTCACGGTGCTCCTGGTCGCGGGGTCGCTCGCTCTCGAGCGCGAGGAGAACGCCTTCTCGAGGCTGACCCGGGGGCTGGTCTCGCCGCTGGCGCTGCTGGGCGAGAAGGTGCTGCTGGGAATGGTGGTCGGCCTGGTCGTGACCCTGGTGATGCTGGCCGGGATGCAACTGTTCGTGCCGCTGCAGTGGAGCCGGATCGGGCTCTGGCTGCTGGCGATCCTCGCCGGCGGCGGTGCCCTGGCGGCGGCCGGAGCGGCGCTGGGGGCGGCGGCGAGGGAAGTCCGCGCCGTCTCCCTGCTGGCCTTCATGGTCACCCTGCCGGTCGCCTTCCTCTCGCTGATCCCTTCGGGCGCGGTCGGCAGCGGCCTCTACGACCTGGTCCGGATCGTCACCGCGATCTTCCCCTTCAAGCCGGCCCTGGAGGCGATGACGGCGGCGCTCGACTCGGCCGGGCCCGGGATCGGCGGGCCGCTGGCCCACCTGGCGATCCTGATCGTCGCCTACGGCCTGCTCGCCCGTTTCGCGCTGCGGCGCTTCGCCGCGGTCTGAGCGACCGCGGGTAAGGTCAGCCGATGCGCGTGCTCTTCATAGGCGATGTCGTCGGCGGCCCCGGCCGGCGCGGCCTGCGCGAGGCGATGCCGGCCCTGCGCGAGCAGCATGCGCCCGACCTGATCGTCGTCAACGGCGAGAACACCGCCGGCGGCGTCGGCATCACCGAGCGCACCGCCAACGACCTCTTCGGGATGGGGACCGGTGTGATCACCACCGGCAACCACGTCTACCGCCACCGCGAGGCCTACGACTTCCTCGAACGCGAGCGCCTCGTCATCCGCCCCGCCAACTACCCGGCCGGCAACCCGGGGCGCGGCTTCACCGTGGTCGAGGTGGGCGGGATGAAGGTGGCGGTGATCAACCTCAGCGGTGCGATCGGGCTCGACGTCGCCCGCTCCCCGTTCGACACCGTCGACGGCATCCTCGACCAGATCGACGCCGACGCAGTGATCGTCGACTTCCACGCCGAGGTGACCAGCGAGAAGGTGGCGATGGGCTGGCACCTCGACGGCCGCGTCGCCGCCGTCTTCGGCACCCACACCCACGTGCCGACGGCCGACGGGCGCGTGCTCCCGAAGGGGACCGCGTTCATCTCCGACGTCGGCATGACCGGCTCGCGGACCAGCGTGCTCGGCGTCAAGGTCGACCAGGTGCTGGCCAGGATGATCACCCAGATGCCGACCCGGTTCGAGACGGCGGAGGAGGACATCTGGGTGATGGGGGCGGTGGTCGACGTCAACGAGAAGGGGCTGGCCGACTCGTTCACCCAGGTGATGGTTCCGGTTCCTGCCTCTGTTTCTTAGGGGAGGGGTGGTCGGGGGTGACCTCGGCTGCGCGAACAGCGGGAGGCTTGCCGAGGTCACCCCCGACCACGAGGGCAACCAGGAACAGCGGGTAGAACCAGACGATGTAGAGGTAGAACCAGTGGTGCATCGTTATTTGGAGAGCGATCAATAGGGCCGCCCCGAGGGCCGCCACTTGGAGCAGGGACTTGCGACGCGGCCGGAAGGCGAGGAAGAGGGACAGGGCTCCAGTCCCTGCGAGGATCGCGGTGCGGAGGGGTTCCAGGGACGGGACCTGACCCCAGATGCTGAAGGGGGAGTCGCGGTCGGACTGGTAGGCGATCGTGCGGTCGTAGAAGGTGTGCAGGCCCGGGTCGAGCGCCGGCCAGAGCATGACCAGGACTGAGACCAGCAGGAAGGCGCCGGCGAAGAGGAGCGCCGAACGGACGGGGAGGGTGTCCTGCGGGCGGGGGCTTCGCCTCCGTTCTCGAACACCCTCCCCGTCCGTTCCCGGTCCGCTTTCCGGGGTCGGCCTGTAGGTGAGCAACATGGGCACCAGCAGTGCGGGGGCGAACTTGGCGAAGGTTGCCAGGGCGGCCATCGCGCCGCGGGCCATGGGTCTGGCGAGCAGCAAGAGGGTGGCGACCAGGAGCATCGCGACCAGGCTGTCGTTGGAGTTGGACTCGAGGGCGAAGGCGGTGTAGGGGTAGGCGGCCCAGCCGAAGGCGAGGATCGCGGCGAGGCGGCGGCCGGCCGGCCCGGGGCGGATGCGGATGCCGAGCACGATCAGGAGCAGGAAGGTGGCGATGTCGAAGCTGACGGCGGCGCCGTGGGCGGCGGGGAGGTCGTCCCAGCTCCCCGACCAGGGCCAGATCAGCTCCGAGGGCACGTAGGCGACGTAGTTGACCGGGCCGTAGGTGTCGCCCTGGGAGACGTCGTCGGGGAAGTTGTCGTAGATCGGTTCCCCGTGGACGATCCGGTCGGCGCCGACGACGCTGGCGTAGCCGACGTCGATCGCGCCCGAGTCGGCGAGGTTGAGGCCGACGCGGACGCCCATCAGGAAGAGCGCCGCGACCAGCATCCAGGCCACCGGCCAGACCGGCCGCAGCCCCTCACCGCGGCCGCGGAACCCGATCCACAGCGCCCGCCCCAGGAGGTAGAGCAGGACCGGGTACTGCAGCGGCACCGAGACGCCGATCTCGGCCCGGTTGAAGAAGAAATGGGAGACGCCGAAGCCGAGCAGGACCAGCAGGTCGAGGTTGGCGACCCGCCACAGCCGCCGCCAGTCGACCAGGCCGAGCAGGAAGATCGCGCAGAGCGGCAGGAAGACGTAGGGCGCGTTCAGCTTGTGCCCGAAGGCGCCCGAGTACCCCCGCGCCATCTTCCATGCCACCTGGTCCCCGGTCCAGGACTCCCGCACCGCCCCGCTCTCGCGGTCGACGATGACCAGCGCCACCTCCTCCCCGCCGGTGAAGTAGGCCACCTCCCACTGCCCATCCACCACGTTCGCCACCGGCGCCAACGGCCCGTTCAGCCTCGTCTCCTTGACCGCGTTCGGATCCCGATCGGCGACCCGAATTGCATCAGCTTCCGAAACAGGTGGTGGACCGGCCTCCCCTGAATCGGTCGCAGCGGCTGAGGCCGCCCCCGGCCACAAGCAACTCGCCACGAGCACGAGCGCCACAACGGCGACGAGTGGACCAACAAGGGGTCCGAGAACGGACGCCCCCGCCCGCCCGCAGGACCCCTTGTTGGTCACGCCCGCGGCCTTGAAGTCACTCGCCGCTCAACCCGAAGTGCTCGCGGATCACCGGCGCCACATCCCGCAACGTCCACTGGTCCTTCTCCTCCGCCGACCCCGGCCCGCAGCCGACGAACAGCAACGGGCCGAGCGAGTCGCCGGCGTGCAGCGCCCCGTGGCTGCCGCCGCCGGCGTGGGTGACCCCGCCCCAGTCGACCGCCTCGAAGCCGAGGGCGAGGGAGACGATGAAGTCGCCGGCGTGGGGCGCGGTCAGCGCCGACCAGACCCGGGCCAGCGGGTCCGGGTACTCGTCGCTGCGCAGGCGCCCGTCCTCCACCTTCGCCTCCAGCACCACTGTCTCGCCCTCCAGCTCCCAGCGGCCGCCGCGCAGGTCGGCGACCTCGCCGCCGGGGCGAAAGCGCAGCGCCCGCCCGCCGCGTTCCACGACCGCCCACTCTCCGTCTCCGGGCGGTGGGCCTGGCTCCTCGCGCCGCAGCGGCCGCCCCTCCGCGTCCTCCATCCGGCAGACCAGGTCGACCCCCTCGATCACGGTCAGCTTCGCCGCCACCGCCGCCGGCTCCGCACGCTCGCCCTCGCACGGCAGCAGGTAGACGTGCGCCGCCCGCCCGGTCGGGCTGACCGCGAGCTGGGCCAGCCCCGGACGGTCGTCGGAGGGCTGCAGCACCGACCACTCGTGGCCCAGCAGCTCAGCCAGCGGCAGGCCACGGTGGACCGGAGTCTGGGAGTGGTCGGCGACGAGGATCAGCGCGTGGCCCTCGAGGAACTCGTCGAGCCCCCCGGCCGCGTCGACGAACTTGGCGAAGCAGTGGTCGGCCTTGGCGATCGACTCGACGCTCGCCTCCGGGCCATGCCGGTGCGAGTAGTTGTCGTTGTCCGGCAACGAGAGCAGGAGGAAGTCGAAGAGGTCCTCCTGCAGCAGCTCGGCCGAGCAGCAGGCGGCGTAGCCGTCGCGGCTGCCGGGGATCGAGGTCGACTTGCAGGGCACCTCGCGGCTGGCGTAGAGGTCGCCGTAGAAGAGCTCGGTCGGGCCGTACGTGTGGTGGCGGAACTTGAGCCGGGTGGCGTCGACGGCGCGTCGCATCAGCCCCTCCAGCGAGACCTCGTGCCGCTGCCGGCCGCGGTAGATCAGAAACGGCGTGCAGGCGGTGCGCTGGCCGGCGTCTTCGAGGCTCTCGAAGACGGTCTCGATCTCCGGGCTGAGGTGGGCCAGGTTCATGTTGTAGACGAGGTCGTAGAGGGCGCGGAAGACGCCGAAGGCGCGGGTCGCGTCGAGCGAGGAGCCGTACTCGACGTAGCGCCGCTCGAGCCGGTGGTACCAGTTCATGCCGCTGATCCAGTGCCGGTCGGCGCCGAAGCCGGTGACCATCTCCGAGCAGGCGACCGGAGTCACCGAGGGGAAGCTGGAGACGCAGTCCTCGATCAGGACGCCGCGCTCCAGCAGCGCCCCGAAGGTCGGCGCGCGGTCCTCGGCGATCGCCTGCCGCAGCATGTCCGTGCGCAGCGAGTCGACATAGGTGAGGACGAGCTTCTTGCGATCCGGCATGGTTCGAATGATGGTCGACCGCGGCGGTCGGCCGCGCGGCTAACGGAGGACGCGGAGCCCGGCGTGCTTGCGCTTGGCGCGGCGCTGGCGGGAGATCCCGAGCCAGGCCAGGGCGACGAGCACGAGGATGACGGCGATCGGCAGGACCAGCGAGACGCCGACCACGACCAGGGCCACCAGGGCGACGATGAAAGCAAGCGCACCGCCGCCGCTGCCTTCGCGGCGGCTGGCGCCGGCGATCAGGTCGCTGATCACCAGGCAGGCCAGGACCGCGCCGGCCAGCGCCAGGACCGCGCCGAGGGCGCCGTCGAGCAGGAAGCCGGCGACGAGGCCGATCACCGCGGCGAGCAGGGTCATCCGCCCGCGGGCGGAGCCATGGGTGCCGGTGGTGCCGGCGAGCATCCCGATCGCGATGCCGATGCCTACGTCGGAGAGAAAGTCCACGTGCGAAAACGTACCCTCCCGAGCGCGCCGGCGTCGATCCGCCACACTTCCGTGCATGAGCGAAGTGCCGATACCGCCGCACCGGCGGCGCGCCCATACCAGCACCCGCGACCTCGAGCGCTACGCCGGGCTCTTCGCCGAGCGGACCACGGTGATGCGCTCCTCCGCGATGCGGGACCTGATGGCGATCACCGCCCGCCCCGAAGTGATCTCGCTCGCCGGCGGCCTGCCGGACACCTCGACCTTCCCGCCCAAGAGCTTCGCCGCGCAGATGACCCGGATCGCCCAGGAGTCCGCCGCCGAGGCGCTCCAGTACGGGCCGACCGAGGGCTTCGAGGAGACCAAGGACTGCATCGTCGAGGTGATGGGCGCCGAGGGGATGCTGGTCGACCCGCACGACGTGATCGTCACCACCGGCGGCCAGCAGGCGATCGACCTCGTCGCCAAGACGCTGGTCGATCCCGGCGACGTCGTCATCTGCGAGGCCCCGACCTACCCCGGCGCGGTCCCGGTCTTCTGCAGCTACCAGGCCGAGGTGATCCAGGTCGAGTGCGACGAGGACGGGATGCGGGTGGACGAGCTCGAGCGGCTGCTCGAGACGCTGCGGGCCGAGGGCAAGCGGCCGAAGTTCGTCTACACGGTGCCGACATTCCAGAACCCCGCCGGGGTGACGATGTCGCTGGCGCGGCGCCAGCGCCTGGTCGAACTGGCGCGGCTGCACGAGCTGCTGGTGGTCGAGGACAACCCCTACGGGCTGCTGCGCTACGGCGGCGAAACGCTGCCGCCGCTCTACCAGCTCGACGGCGGCGACTTCGTCATCTACATCGGCACCTTCTCGAAGATCCTCTCGCCCGGCATCCGCCTCGGCTGGGCGGTGGCGCCGCCGCCGGTGATGGAGAAGATCGTGCTCGGCAAGCAGGCCTCCGACCTCTGCACCTCGACCCTGACCCAGTACTTCGTGCGCGAGTACTTCGCCGAAGGCCGCTGGCGCCAGTACGTCGAAGACCTGGTCGAGCTCTACCGGGCCCGGCGCGACACGATGCTGGCGGCGCTGGCCGAGCACTTCCCCGCCGCCGCGACTTGGACCGAGCCGCAGGGCGGGCTCTTCATCTGGGCGACGCTGCCGGAGTACATCGACACCGGCGACCTGCTGGCGAAGGCCCTGCGTGCCGACGTCGCCTTCGTCCCCGGCCAGGCCGCCTACATCGACGAGCGCGGTCGCAACTCGATGCGGCTCAACTTCTCCGGCGTCGACGAGGGCGAGATCCGCGAGGGGATCCGCCGCATCGGCGCCGTGATCGCCGAGCAGGTCGAGCTCTACGAGGCATTGACCGGCGAGCGCGCGGTGCCGGCCCAGCCCGAGCAGGCCGAGACCAACGTGCTCCCCTTCCGCAAAGCCGGCGAGGCGGGCGGGTGAAGGTCGCGGTCCTCAAGGGCGGCCGCTCGCTCGAGCGCGGAGTCTCGCTGCGCTCGGGGGCGCGGGTCGAGGACGCGCTGGAGCGGCTCGGCCACGAAGCGATCGCGCTCGACGTCGGTGGCGACCTGGTCAAGCGACTCGTCGCCGAGCGACCGGACGTCGCCTTCGTCGCCATGCACGGCGTCGGCGGCGAGGACGGCACCGCCCAGGAGCTGCTGGAGATCCTCGGCATCCCCTTCACCGGCCCCGGCGCCGCGGCCTGCGCCCGCTGCATGGACAAGTCGCAGGCCAAGTCCGCGATCCGCGAGGCCGGGCTGCCGACGCCGGACTGGTTCGCCTTCAGCCAGACCGCCTTCCGCGAGCTCGGCGCGGCCGATGCCCTGAGCCGGCTCGAGCAGGGGCTCGGGTTCCCGCTGGTGGTGAAGCCGAGCCGCGGCGGCTCCTCGCTCGGGGTCAAGTTCGCCGGCTCGGCCGGCGAGGTCCCGCAGGCCCTCGTCTCGGCCTTCAGCTACGACGACCGGGTCCTGCTCGAGCGCTTCGTCGAGGGTCGCGAGCTGGCGGTCAGCGTGCTCGGCGAGGAGGCGCTGCCGGTGGTCGAAGCGATCCCGACGGGGGGCGACAGCTACGACTTCGAAGCCCGCTACGAGATCGGCCGCACCCGCTTCGTCTGCCCGGCCGAGCTGAGCGGCGAGCAGAGTGCCGCGGTCACCGAGGCGGCACTCGCCACCTACCGCACCCTCGGCTGCTCCGGCTTCGCCCGCGTCGACCTTATCCTCGCCGACGACGGCCCCCAGGTGCTCGAGGCGAACGCGATCCCCGGCCTCACCGACACCAGCCTCCTCCCTCAGGCGGCCGAGGCGGCGGGGATGTCCTTCGAGCGGCTGGTCGAGCGCATCCTCGAGCTGGCGCTCGAGCCGGTCGCGGCGTAGGCGCCTACTCCTCGCCCTTCGCGAAGTCTTCCGGCGTCACCTCGTCGAGGAAGTCTTTGAATTTGTCGACGACCTCCTCGGTGTCCTCGACCTCATGCTCGAACTCGATCGCCGACTCCTCGATCACGTCCTCGGCGGCGAAAATCGGGGCGGAGACGCGGACGGCGAGGGCGAGGGCGTCGGAGGGGCGCGAGTCGATCTCGACCTCGGAGCCGTTGACCGAGACCGTGATCGAGGCATAGAAGGTGTTGTCGCGCAGCTCGGTCACCGAGACCCGCTCGCACTTCGCGTCGAGCTGGTCCAAGACCTCGGAGAGCAGGTCGTGGGTCATCGGCCGCGGGGTCGAGGCGCCCTGCAGCTTCATCAGGATCGCGGCGGCCTCGGGGTGGCCGATCCAGATCGGCAGGAACCTGTTCCCGTCGACCGTCTTCAACAAGACGATCGGCTGCTTGCCGACCATGTCGAAGCTGACGCCATAGATCTGCATCTGCTGCACGAGAGGAGCTCCCGACCGTGGTTGACGCCGAAGTGTAGTCGGGCGAGTGGGCGATCCTGGATTCGAACCAGGGACCTCGTCCTTATCAGAGACGCGCTCTAACCAACTGAGCTAATCGCCCGCGGCCGGCGATGATAGCGACGGCGAGCGCGAGGGTCCGGACGCGGCTCAGCGGCCGCGCTTGCGCAGGGTCCGGGCCAGCGCGCTGGCCTCGTCGAGGTCGTCGAAACGCAGCTCGGCGACGATCGCGCCACCCTTGGCGCGCACGACCACCTCGTGCCCAAGCGCGGCCTCGAGCGCATCGCCCGCGGCCTCGAGCGCGGCGGCCTGCTCGGGATCGACCGCCGCCCGCCTCGGCCTGGCCTTTGGCTGGCCAGCCAGCCGAACCCTGTTCTCGGTCTCGCGCACCGACCAGCCGGCCCGCACCGCGTCGCGGGCGAGTCGGCGGCGCACGTCGTTGCCGCTGGCCCCGAGCAGGGCGCGGCCGTGGCCGCCGCTGAGCTCGCCGGACTCCAGCAGCTCCAGGGTCTCGTCGGGAAGCTCGAGCAGGCGGATCAGGTTGGAGACGGCGGGGCGGCTGCGGCCGACACGGCGGGCGAGGTCCTCTTTGGTCAGGCCCAGGTCCTCGACCAGGGCGGCGCAGGCCCGCGCCTCCTCGACTGGGTTGAGGTCCTCGCGGACCATGTTCTCGATCAGCGCCGCCTGCAGCCGCTCGGCTTCGGCCTGCTCCCGGACCACGGCCGGCACCTTCTCCAGGCCGGCCTTCTGCGCCGCGCGCCAGCGGCGCTCGCCGGCGACCAGTTCGTAGCTGCCGTCGGGCAGGGGGCGGACCAGCAGCGGCTGCACGATCCCGCTGGCCTCGATCGAATCGGCCAGCGCCTGCAGCGCCTCGGGGTCGAAGTTGGTCCGCGGCTGATCGGGGTTGGGCTTGATCAGGGCGACGGGGAGTTCGCGCAACTCGCCCGCCTCGGCGGCGGCGGCTTCCGGCAGGATCGCCGAGAGGCCGCGCCCAATGCCCCGTTTGGTGCCGCTAGCCACGGCTGGCCAGCTCCTTCGTCAGCGCCTGGTAGGCGACGGATCCGCGTGAGGAGGGCGCGTGCTCGGTCACGGGCAGACCATAGCTCGGCGACTCGGCGACTCGGACGCTGCGAGGGATGACCGTCTCGAAGACCATCTCCGGGAAGTGCTGGCGCAGCTCCGCCTCGACGTCCTGGGCGAGCCGGGTGCGCTCGTCGTGCATGGTGATCAGCAGGCCGGCGACCTCGAGCTGGGGGTTGAGGTCGCGCCGGATCATCGCCAGCGTTTCCAGGAACTGGACCAGCCCCTCCAGGGCCAGGTACTCGGCCTGGACCGGGACGATCACCCGGTCGGCGGCGGTGAGGGCGTTGACGCTGACCGGCCCCAGGGCCGGGGGACAGTCGAGCAGGGTCACCGCGAAGCGCTCGCGCACCGGCCCGAGCCGCTCGCGCAGCCGCGTCTCCGAGCCGTCGATCCGCGGCAGCTCGACCGCGGCGCCGGCGAGGTCGCGGCTGGCCGGGACCAGCCAGAGGTTGTCGGGCCCCGCCGGGCGCGCGGCCTCGGCGACCGAGACGTCGCCGGTCAGGCAGTCGTAGGAGGAGGGGTGCATCTCCCTGCCGCCACCGAGGGCGACGGTCGCGTTGCACTGGGGATCGAGGTCGACCAGCAGCGTCTGGGCGCCGCCCGCGGCCACCACGGAGGCGACGTTGACGGCGGTCGTCGTCTTGCCGACGCCACCCTTCTGATTCGCCACCGCGTAGACCGTGCCCATGTCGCAGCCACCCTAGTTATCCGCGCGCGGCGGCGGGAGGTCGGATAGCCTGCGCCCGGTGAGCGAGACTGCCGACTGGCCCCAGGAGCCCGCGGAGCGGGTGCAAGAGCTCGTCGAGGGCGTGCTCGACGAGCTCGACCTGGACGGCGAGGTGGAGATCGACGAGGACGACGACCGGATCGCGGTCAGCGTCGAGGGCGAGGACGACTACGGCCTGCTGATCGGCAAACGCGGGCAGACGATCGACGCCCTGCAGCTGCTCTGCTACCAGGCGGCATTCCGCGGGCTGCGCGAGCGCAAGCGGGTCGTGGTCGACGCCGCCGGCTACCGGGAGCGTCGCCGCGAAACCCTGGAGGGCCGCGCCGATCGCGCCGCCGAGCAGGCGCTGAGCAGCAACAACGTGATCGAGATGGACCCGATGAGCGCCCAGGAGCGGCGCGTCGTCCACGAGCGCCTCAAAGAGCGCGCCGGGGTCGAGACCTACAGCGAGGGCGACGAGCCCAACCGCTGCGTGATCGTCGCCCCGCTCGTCTCGGAGTGAGCCCCGACCCCACCGCGGTGCTCGACACCGGTGGCAGGGAGCGGCTCGGCACGGTCCTGGAGCTGCTCGCCAAAGAGCGCGCCTCGGTCAGCTCCGTGGTCGACGCGCGCGCCTGGAAGGTCCACGTCGCCGACAGCCTCACCGGCCTCGAGGTGCCCGAGCTGAGGGCAGCGACCCGGATCGCCGACGTCGGCGCGGGCGCCGGCTTCCCCGGGCTCGCCCTGGCGGTTGCCCTCCCGGACGCCCGGGTCGACCTGGTCGAGTCGATCGGCCGCAAGTGCGCCTTCATGAGCCACGCGATCGACGCGGCCGAGATCCCCAATGCCACCGTCCTCAACACCCGCTCCGAGGACCTCGCCGCGGGCGAAGGCCGTGAGGCCTACGACGTCGTCACCGCCCGCGCCGTGGGCCGCCTCTCCACCCTGGCCGAGCTCGCCAGCCCACTCCTGAAGCCAAACGGAGTCCTCGTAGCCTGGAAGGGGAAACGCGACGAAGAGGAAGAGCTGCAGCTGGCCAGCGCCTCGGAGTCCCTCGCCGTGCGCCCCGAGCAAGTCCTCGACGTAGGCAACCGCGCCGGCAGCCAACACCGCCACCTCCACGTAATCCGCAAGACCGGCCCCACGCCCGCCGATCTCCCCCGCCGCCCCGGAATCGCCAAGAAGCGCCCCAAGGGCTGACCTTCTAGCGGCCACAGCGGCAGCCAACCGCCGCCCGAGCCAACTCCTTGGAAGTGAAGCGAGGGCGCGGCCGGTCGAGAGGGACAGGTAGCCCTCGGAACGTCTTGTACTTCTCGGTCGATCCGAACCTAGGACTGCCAGAGCACGACCCAGCCGAGCAAGTTAAGTGAAGAGGGCTACCTGTCCCTCTCCCTCAACCACCTACCGTCTCTTCTTCTTCTTTTTAGGTGGTTTAGGCGGCGGTTTAGTAGCCGCGATCGCGGCCGCCCCTTCAGGCGTCGCCGCCACCGGCACGGGAATGATCTTCTGGATCGTGTATTGCTGCCCGATCGTCCAGATGTTGGTCGTGATCCAGTAGAGGATCAAACCGGCCGGGAAGCTGATCACGAAGGGGACGAAGATCAGCGGCAGCACGAACATCATCGTGCGCTGGCTTTTGTCGGCGGTGACCGACATCACCAGGCCGGAGATCAGCTGGGTGCCGACGTAGAGGATCAGCAGCGCGATCAGGACGCCGCCGGTCGCCTTGGCGGTCAGGTCGGGGATGAAGAGGAAGCTTTCGCCGAAGAAGCCGGCCGAGTGGCCCTGTGCGGCCGCGTATTCGCTGCAGGTCTTCGCCGTCTGTTCACAGATGTCGAAGCGGAGATCGTGCTGGAGCACGTAGAAGAGAGTGATGAAGACCGGCAACTGGGCGACGAGCGGGATGCAAGAGGCAAAGGGGTTGACTTTGTTCTCTTTGTAGAAATTCATCATCTCTTGCTGCATGCGCTGTTTGTCGTTCTTGTATTTGGCCTGGATCTCCTTGATCTGCGGCTGCAGCGCCTGCAGCGCCCGCATCCCTTTCAGCTGTTTGTAGGTGAGTGGGATCAGCAGGGTGCGCATGCAGACCGTCAGAGCCATGATCGCGGCGCCCCAGGAAAGGCCGGCGTCGTGGAAGAAGTTGAGGACGTTGTCGGCGATGTCGACCAGGAACTGCGGGGCCAACTGGAACGCGAGAGGCAGCATCAGACGCTCGCCCCCCCGTGGTGGTGCTCAGCGGGATCCACCGGGCCGACCCCACGCAGCGTGAAGCTCTCGGGCACCGGGTCGAATCCCCCGTGGCTGAAGGGATTGCAGCGGAGTAGGCGCCAGGCGCCGAGCAGGAGACCGCGGACTACGCCGAAGCGCTCGATCGACTCGCTGGCGTAGGTGGAGCAGGTCGGCTCGTAGCGGCAGCGGCGCGGGCGGGACGGCGAGATCCAGCGCTGGTAGGCGGCGATCGGTGCGGTGAAGGCGCGTTTCACGTGGAACGCCCTCCGGCCAGGGCCTCTTCGAGGCTCTTGCTGACGCCGCCGGTTCCCTCGCGCTCGATCAGGTCGCCAATCTCCGAGCGGGCGACGATGACGAAGTCGTGTCGCTCCGGCAACCGGTCCGAGAGGCCCCAAAAGGCCTCGCGCAGCGCCCGCTTGACGCGGTTGCGGTCGACGGATCCGCCCACCTTGCGACTTACGGAGACCCCGAGCCTCACGTCCTCGCGCTCCTCGTCACGGCGAGGGAAGGTGTAGAGGACGAGGTAGCGGGTGGCATGGGATGAACCGTCGCGATAGACGCGGTCGAACTCACCGCTGCGTGAGAGGCGCCGTCGCTTCGGCGCCATCTACGGGGTGAGGCGCTTCCGACCTTTACGCCGGCGTCGCTTGAGGATCGCCCGGCCGCCGCGGGTGCTCATCCGGGCGCGAAAGCCGTGCGTCTTCGCGCGCTTCCGCTTCTTTGGCTGATAGGTGCGCTTCATGGGGACGGCAGTATACGGACGGGGCCGTGAACCGCGCCTCGAAATCTTTTCTACGGGATTTGCGGGGCGTCGCGGATGGCACCTCAGGCACGCCGCTATGGTCGCCGCCAGGTGCAAGATGACTCCTCTCGACATGAACTCGACGCCCTCTGGCGGGCGACCCAGGACCGGCTTCGGGCTTCCGTGCCCGAGTCGACCTTCCGCCTCTGGCTGGAGCCGTTGCACCCGGTGGGCAGCGATGCCGACACTCTTTACCTGACCGGGCCCGAGGGAATCCGCGCCTGGGCCGAGCGTCGCTACTCGTCCCTGATCGGCCAGGCGCTGGCCGCCGCCGACACCCCGCTGCGCCAGGTCAGCTTCGCCACCGACCGGCGAGACCAGGCCGGAGCCGGCGGCGCGATCGATGGGGCCGAGCTGAACCCCAACTACACCTTCGAGCGGTTCGTGATCGGCAGCGGCAACCGCCTCGCCCACGGCGCCGCCCTCGCCGTTGCCGAGGCGCCCTCGGAGGCCTACAACCCGCTCTTCCTGCACGGCCCTCCCGGCCTCGGCAAGACCCACCTGCTGGCGGCGATCGCCAACTATCTGCGGACCAACGCTCCCGGGCTCAGCGTCCGCTACACGACCGCCGAGTCCTTCACCAACGAGTTCGTCGGCGCCCTCAAGTCCGCCGGTGCCGACGGCTTCAAGGCCCGCTATCGCGACATCGACGTGCTGCTGATCGACGACGTCCAGTGCCTCGAGGGCAAGCCGGCCACCGAGGAGGAGTTCTTCCACACCTTCAACGCCCTCTATGAATCGGGAAGCCAGCTCGTCCTCTCCGCCGACCGGATCCCGAGCGAGCTCTCGACCCTCGCCTCGCGCCTGCGCGATCGCTTCGAGTGGGGTCTCACCGTCCCGGTCGAGCCTCCCAACCTGGCCACGCGCCTGACCGTCCTGCGGCGCCTCGTCCAGGAGGCCGGGGTCGAGATCGCCGATGCTGGCGCCCTGCACGAGCTGGCGAACCGGATCGACGCCAACGTCCGCCAGCTCCACGGCGGCCTCACCCGCGTCCTCGCCCACGCCTCGCTGATGGCCCGGCCGCTCAGCACCGAGCTGATCGCTGAGGTGATCCCGCACGGCCGCAGCGCGCAGTCCACTTCGGTCGAGGAGATCCAGCAGCGGGTGGCCGAGGGTTTCGGCATCTCCCGCGCCGAGCTGGTCGGCTCCAGCCGCGCCGCCACGCCGCTGCGCGCCCGCCAGGTCGCGATCTTCCTCACCCGCGAGCTGACCGACCTCTCCCTGCCCCAGATCGGACGCCTCTACGGCGGCCGCGATCACTCCACCGTTCTCAACTCCCTGCGCCGCATCGAAGCGGGTCTCGCCGACGACTCCGAGCTCGCCGATCGGGTCAAGGACTTACGCGGCGCTATCCACAATCCCGTCGGCGAGCGGAGCTGACGGCCGACGTCACTGCAAGAATCGCTCTTTTCCCACAGGCGCCTGCACAGGCCCGAAACCGCGTCGCAACGCCGTTTCCTCCGTGGGCCCACTCTTTTCCACAACTCCTAACCCAACTCAAGAAGGCATCTAAAACTTGAAGCTCACGACCAAACGCGAAGAACTCGTCGCCAAGCTCTCGATCGTTTCCAGGGCCGTATCGACCCGCGCCGCCACCCAGGCCCTCTCCGGCGTTCTCCTCACCGCCGCCGCGGGGAAGGTGACCCTGACCGCGACCGATCTCGACATGGGGCTGGAGACGGCGCTCGACGCCGACATCGCCTCCGAGGGCTCGGTGCTGCTGCCCGGCCGCCTACTGGCCGAGGTCGCCCGCTCGCTCGCCGACGCCACGGTGGAGATCGAGCTGCGCGAGTCCGAGCACGACGTCGAGATCCGCAGCGGCAGCTCCAGCTTCCACCTGCGGGTCCTGCCCGCCGAGGACTTCCCGAAGCTGCCGGAGCCGGGCGAGGCGTCGGGGCTGAAGATCCCGGCCAAGCAGCTCGGCGCCAGCATCGACCTGGTCGCCCGCGCCGCCTCGCGGGACGACATGCGGCCGGTCCTGACCGGGGTCTTCGTCGCCGCCAGCGGCTCGGAGATGACGATGGTCGCCACCGACTCCTACCGGCTCGCGGTCAAACGGACCGAGCTCGAGAGCGAGCTCGGCGGTGAGATCGACGCCAACATCCCGGCCCGGGCGCTGCGTGAGCTCGGTCGCATCCTCTCCTCCGAGGGCGTCGACGAGGCAACCGTCTTCCTGCTCGCCAGTCAGGCCGTTTTCCAGGCAGGGGCGATCACCCTCACGACGAGGCTGATCGACGGCCAATTCCCCAACTTTCGACAGCTCCTGCCGGAGTCCTACGAGCACGACGTGCGTTTGCCGCGCACCGATTTCCTCGAAGTCACCCGCCGGGTCAGTCAGCTGGCGCAGCGCAACGCGCCGTTGCGGCTCTCCTTCGCGCCGGGAGAGCTGACGATCGCGGCTGAGACTCCGGACGTCGGCGACGCCACCGAGACGATGCCGGCCGCCTTCGAGGGCGAGCCGCTGGAGATCGGCTTCAACCCCGAGTTCCTCAAGGAGGGGATCGAGAGCGTCGAGGGCGACGAGGTGCTGCTGCGCCTGATCTCGCCGCTGCGGCCGGGGTTGCTGCAGCCGGTGGAGGGGGAAGACTTCCGCTACCTGGTGATGCCGATCCGGCTCAACGTCTGAGGGGTGCCGGCCGGTGCTCGTCACCGCGATCGAAGCGAGTCCGGTCCGCAGTCTCGACCAGGTCCGGGTCGAGCTGGCGCCCGGCATCGTCAGCGTCGTCGGGCCCAACGGGGTCGGTAAGACCAACCTGGTCGAGTCGCTCTACTTCGCCCTCACCGGGCGCTCCTTCCGCACCTCCGACCGCCGCGACCTGATCCCCTTCGGCGCCTCGCTGGCCCGGGCCGAGGCGACGGTCCGCGACGGCGACGGGCTCGAGCGGCGGCTGCTGGCCTCGGTCAGCCGCACCGAAGGCCGCCGCCATCTGCTCGACGGCAGCCCCGCCGACCCCGCCACCCTGGCCCGCAACCGCCCCCCGGTCGCCGTCTTCGCTCCTGATCGCCTCAGCCTCGTCAAGGGGCCGCCCTCGGAGCGGCGGGCCCACCTCGACGGCTTCCTCGCCGCCCGCTGGCCGGCCCGGGGCGAGCTGCGCAAGCGCTACGGCCAGGCGCTGGCGCAACGCAACGCGCTGCTCTCCAAGCTCGCGGCCGGCTATGGCTCGCCGGGGCAGCTCGACGTCTGGGACGCCAGCCTGGCCGAGGCGGCAGCACCGTTGGTCGCCGCGCGCGACGAGGCGATCGCCGAGCTCGCCGGACCCTTCGCGGCAGCCGCGGCCGAGCTGGGGCTGGAGGGCGGGGCGAGCGTCGAGTACGCGCCGCGGGCTGCTGGCTCGGCCGAGGAGATCCGCGCCGGCCTCGAGGAGCGCCGCCAGCAGGACCTCCGCATGGGCCGCAGCTCCTGGGGGCCGCACCTGGACGAGTTCAAGCTCGCCACCGCCGGCCGCTCGCTGCGCCGCTACGGCTCCCAGGGCCAGCAGCGAGCGGCCCTGCTGGCCCTGCTCTTCGCCGAGCGCGAGGCCCTGCTGCTGGCGCGGCGGGTGATCCCGCTGCTGCTGCTCGACGACGTCATGAGCGAGCTCGACCCGGGCCGGCGCGAGCGCCTCGTACGCCGTCTCGAGGATGGCGGCCAGGCGCTGATCACCGCCGCCGACGAGGAGTCGCTGCCCGCGCCGGCGCTGGCCTCGGTGGTGCGAATGCCGCCTCCCGCCCAGCCGAGCGCGGCCGCGGCATGAGCCGCCGCCGCGTCCCCCGTCAGGCCGGCTCGGCGATCCGCGCCGCCCGCGATCGCGCCGCCCCGCGCACCGGGCTGGCGGCCGTGCAGGCGGCCTGGACCGGGGCCGTCGGCGAGCAGCTGGCGGCGGTCGCGACGCCGGTCTCAGAGCGCGCCGGGACGCTGACGATCGAGTGCGCCGACAGCGTCTGGGCGCAGGAGCTGGACCTGATGCAGGGGCAGCTCCTGGAGCGACTGCGGGAGGAGTTGGGGGAGCGCGCGCCCGCAGGCCTGAAATTCCGCGTCAACAGCGACCGCTTCTAGACCCTGTTTATGCACGATTTGCAGGGAATTCATTTCACCTATCCCGATCTTCCGCGGCACTCAACTGGTATTCTTATGGCAACTCGCGTTATCGCCCCGAACTGCATGGAGTGAGCCTCCAGGCGTCGGGGTTTTCTGTGTCAACCGGAAGGGACTCATTGCCTGAGAAGAAATCCAGCAGCGCCACTTCAGCGTCTTATGGCGCCGAGGACATCACCGTCCTCGAGGGACTGGAAGCGGTGCGCAAGCGCCCGGGCATGTACATCGGTTCGACCGGCCCGCGCGGGCTTCACCACCTGGTCTACGAGGTCGTCGACAACTCCGTCGACGAGGCGCTCGCGGGCCACTGCGACAGCGTCCGCGTCGTCCTCCACCCGGACAACAGCTGCACCGTCGCCGACAACGGCCGCGGCATCCCGGTCGAGATCATGGCGAAAGAGGGCAAACCCGCGGCCGAGGTGGTGCTGACCGTTCTCCACGCCGGCGGCAAGTTCGGGGACGGCGGCGGCTACAAAGTCTCCGGCGGCCTGCACGGGGTCGGCGTCTCCGTCGTCAACGCGCTCTCCGAGCGCCTGCATCTGCAGATCAGCACCGATGGCCATGTCTGGTCGCAGGACTACGAGCGCGGCAAACCGATGACCGAACTGGTCAAGGGCGAGGCGACCAAGGAGCACGGCACCCAGATCACCTTCCTGCCGGACCTGGAGATCTTCGAAGAGATCGGCTTCGACTTCGACACCCTGGCCGAGCGGCTGCGCGAGACCGCCTTCCTCACCCGTGGCCTGCGGATCGAGCTGGTCGACGAGCGCGGCGAGACCAACAGCGTCGTCTTCAAGTACGACGGCGGCATCGAGGACTTCGTCCGCCACCTGAACGAGAACAAGGACGAACTGCACCGCAAGGTCATCTATTTCGAGGGCGCCGAGGAGGACGGCGAAGTCGAGCTGGCGATGCAGTGGAACTCCTCTTACCAGGAGTCGATTTTCAGCTTTGCGAACAACATCAACACCCACGAGGGCGGCACCCACCTCTCCGGCTTCCGCTCGGCGCTGACCCGCACCCTCAACGCCTACGCCCGCAACAAAGGCCTCCTGCACGAGAAAAAAGACGACAACCTCGCCGGCGAGGACGTGCGCGAGGGGCTGACCGCGGTGATCTCGGTCAAGCTCCACGACCCCCAGTTCGAGGGCCAGACCAAGACCAAACTCGGCAACCCGCCGATCCGCGGCCTGGTCGAGGAGACGGTCAACCGCAAGTTGGCCGAGTACTTCGAGGAGAACCCCACCGACGCACGGCGGATCATCAGCAAGGCGATCGAGGCCTCGCGGGCCCGCGACGCTGCCCGCAAGGCCCGCGACCTGACCCGCCGCAAGTCGGCGCTGGAGAACTCGACCCTGCCGGGCAAGCTCGCCGACTGCTCGGTCAAGGACCCGAGCCTGGCCGAGATCTTCGTGGTCGAGGGCGATTCCGCCGGCGGCTCCGCCAAGCAGGCCCGCGACCGCAACACGCAGGCGGTGCTGCCGCTGCGCGGCAAGATCATCAATGTCGAGAAGAGCCGGATCGACAAGGTCCTGGCCAACAACGAGATCCAGGCGCTGATCACGGCGATCGGCACCGGCGTCCACGACGAGTTCGACATCGAGGGGGCCAGGTACCACAAGATCGTGATGGCGACCGACGCCGACGTCGACGGCGCCCACATCCGCACCCTCGTCCTCACTTTCCTCTACCGGCAGATGCCGGAGCTGATCGACGCCGGCTTCGTCTACATCGCCAAACCGCCGCTCTACCGGGTCAAGCAGGGCAACCAGGAGACCTACCTGGAGCGCGAGTCCGAACTCGAGGAGCTGCTGCTGCGCGACAAGCTCGAGGAATTCGAGCTGACCGAC